>ERZ777011.37-NODE-37-length-202897-cov-7.225880_pt1 | contig 202897 bp, 160 predicted proteins | sample MGYA00374964_ERZ777011 | MGnify/ENA primary metagenome ERZ777011 (study PRJEB29310, sample SAMD00008975) | mouse gut metagenome | study: EMG produced TPA metagenomics assembly of the Metagenome analysis of fecal microbiota from mouse which was promoted... | reverse complement strand
CCTAAAATCTTAGAGGGTGGACAGGTCACGAATTGGTCACGAAAGTGTGTCTTTTTGTGACCTTTTCGTGTCTTAGGTCACAGACATTATATAAAGAAAAACTCCTACAATACCTTGATATTGTAGGAGTTGTACATTTACTGTCCATTTCTGTCCAGCGTTTCTGTGATCCGCCTGGGGCTCGAACCCAGGACCCCAACATTAAAAGTGTTGTGCTCTACCTGCTGAGCTAGCGAATCATCGTTTGCGTTACTTCTGTAATGCGAGTGCAAAGGTAAGGCTTTTTTTTATATATGCAATAGATGATGCGATTTTTTTTACTCTTTTGGTGAAATTTTTTTCTTTTGAGTCTTTGATAGTTCGTGTTTCTTTACGAGAGACAGGTCCTCTTCCATAAGTATAAAACGTTTATAATAAGATAGAAAGAGGGTTGTCAGAGGGAGAGCGATGATTAAACCGATAAAACCTAATAATGTTCCCCAAATTGATAAAGAAAGAAGGATGATGGCCGGATTCAGGCCCATTGCTTTTCCCATAATGCGGGGCGTGAGATACAAGTCTTGTATGCACTGTACGATGCAAAGGATAAGAATCCCCGATCCAAAGACCAGCCAAAAGTTTTCTCCAGTCTCTGCAGATTTGAGTAGGCTCAGCAAAATCATTGGGATGATACCGATCGTTTGCATATAAGGGATAAGGTTGAGAACACCTATGAATAATCCCAAGATAACGGCCAAGGGAAAACCTATGATCTTAAATCCGATCGCGAGGAGGATACCAACACATAAGGCAATCAACGATTGTCCGCGGAAATAGCGGTTCATGCTGTATTCGACATCATCGGCCAGCCCTTGGGCAAAGGGACGGTAACGTTCGGGGATCAGGCGAAACCAACCGTTGGCAATCCGTTCGTAATCCAACAGGATAAAGATAAAGTAGAGGAAGATTACAAATACGATCGTAATACTGAAAAGAATAGAGAAGGTGTTGGTCAAGACTACCCACATTTTGGGTGCGATTTGTTTAATCGCTTTTTCTATATTCTCTTTGCTCATGAATTGTGCCAATTGGTCCGGATCGATATTCTTTTCCAGATATTCTGTCCATGACCGGGGAAGCATCGGGATATGCCCGTAACCACTGTTATGTTCCTGCATCAATTCCAAAGTCCGGTTGAATTCCTGGGTGACGGAGGGAACGATTACGACACCGACCAGCGAAATAATCAGAAGGGTGGATATGATAACGGCCAAGATTGACAGCAAGCGGCTTTTCAGCTTGACTTTATACTGGAAGAACTTGACAAACGGTTGCATCATATAAGCCAGCAGCCAGGCAATAAGAAAAGGTAGGAGAGCATTTCGCAGGATGGCAATCAGATAGATGATGCCACTGATAACAGCCAGGCCGAACAGGATACGCGCCACCCTGTCGAATGTGAATGGTTTATCAAACAATGGGTTCATATTAAATTCTTATCTTTGAAGGCAAAGATACTACAAAAAAAACGAGAATGAGAGAATATCGGTGAAAGAACGTTGGAATAAAGCATTTTAGCGAATCAGATGAACTTCCCGGCCACCTTTTGGGCATAAGCACAAAAGAAATAGAATCCAGTTATGTAGCTACAGTCGGCTTTCTGTGGAACTACGTTTACGAAGTCGGGTGGATTTATTGTTTAGTGATAATCCGTTTCAAGAAAATCGAAAGTTTTATCGCTCTCGGTTCTATTGTGAACGTTAATGCTTATACCTAATGAAATTCCAAGAGCAACTTCGGGGTTGTCTTCAAACTTGCGAAGTGCTTTCAGCATCGAAATACGGTCGGTCTTTTCGTAATGGTCGGCGCCGAGATTAGTTGTTATCTGTTTTTGAGTCGAGATTATTCCTGTTGCAGTGAAATGATGCTGTCCCGAATCTTCAGCAGCTTCAAGTATCAGTCCGGGCAAACCGGATAATTTCCATGGACCGTCTTGTATAGGTATATCGGGTGTAAACCAGACAGTCCAATGTCTGCCGTGATAGTCTGCAACTGCCATAATGCAATCATAGCCCAGGATAATTTTTGTAGAGTCGCTAATCATCCATTTTTGGGTCTCGTAAGGTTCAGTGTATCTGAACATGGATGCAACATTCCCGTCGAATACCTCCATATCTCCCTCCTTGTGCTTAAATACATACATTGGAACGATACGAGAAGGGATATCTTTTACATTGCCGGAGGTAAAAGCGTTCATTTTCATTTGATTATATACGTCTTTTCCTTGTGGTGTCGTTTCTAACGAATCAAGATATTCTGTTATAGGATTGTAAAATTTGGAATACATTGGATTGGCAAGCAAAATCATTTGATGATTTTGTTCGCTACCACGGCGGTTAAAATGTTTGTAGTTGTAGCTGACTTCGATGTCGGCGGTTCGTGCGGTTACAGCTATCGCTACGAAGCACAATGTGAGGAATGTAATTATTCTGTTCATCTTGTAGTGGATTTATTTTCTTAAAGTTATTGAGAAAAGCAACTGACGGCCACGGAGTTGTCGTTGACACTCGAAAGATGACAGTTGCGAATAGGTCGTGTAATTGTATTGCTGCCTGTCAAGTATGTTTGTCAGCGAGGTAGACAGCTCGATGCGTTTTGTCGGCTTGAATATGAGTCTGGTGTCGAGTATCACGATATTCTTGTGTGTCCCCTCTGTCAGTTCGTTACGGTAATGCTCGCCGCAGACTTGCCACTGCCATTTGGAGTGAGGGACAAAGTTCAGGTTCAACTCGTTTGTCATTGCGGACAACCACGGTGTCGAAACTTTGTTCATCGTCAGACGGCTATTGAAGAATCTTATGGTATAGTCGAAGTTGAACCATTGCCACGGTGAGCCGTTGATTTTTCCGCTGACGTTCCAGCCGGAACTGACCGATTGTACAGACTGTCGCTGTGATATAAGCCTTGATTTATTATGGTTGTATGAACCGTTGATGTTGCAACTTCCGTTGCGTATGAAGTCAAGAGTTTTGCCGAGGCTTCCCATCGCCATAAGTGATTTGCCGTCGTTATCAGCATCCGAATAGCTGTACACGGCATAATTGCCATATAGTTGTTGCGCCAAAGTATAAGGGAGGTGGCTCCAAGATAATAGTGCCATGCCGTTGGCAAATAGCCCATGTCGGATGTGCTTGTATTTGAAACTTGCGGATACATTCCGTGACGAAGAATTATAGAAATTGTCAATGCCGGATTTAAGGGTGCGGTAGTCTGTCATTATCAGTCCCGGATGAATCAGATTGAGGTCCATCGGCGAACGGTTTATGCCGCCATGAATTGAGCCGGAAAATCGATTGTTCGGTTTCCAGTTGAAATTCAACAACGGGGAGAAATACATTTCGTCGCGGTTGTCGATAGCTTTGTCAAAAGAATAATGGGCGTAACTGACAGGAAGATTGAGAGCGATATTGACGCGGTGTATCCAATATTCAAGTTTTGGGGTGGCGTAGGCTGTGAATGAGTTTGTACGTATGACGTTTTCGGTTATACCGGGCAGTTTCTCCGGACTATTGGGCAAGTCGGAGTTCATAGACCGCCAATAGCCCTTTATGCCTCCTTCAAGACTTACAGATAAGCCTTTGAGGATAAAGGTGTATGTCGCGCTCTCCTGAGTTTGGAAAGCATGGTCGCCGATGTGCTGGCGGTAAGGCGAGCCATTGATATTGAGGCTGAGGACTTGCGGCAGCGATTCCCATTCGTTGCGGCTCTCGAATGTTACAAGATGCTTGCCTTTGAACCGCTCTATCGTTTTGAACCTGTTGCTGATGTAGTAATCGGGCAAGTTGGCCGACTGGAAATTGGGCATCGAACCGGTTGTGTACAGACTGATGTCGTTCCAGTCAATATTTGTTTGCAATGTATTGTTGATGAACACATTCTTTTTGTTGAGTTCGTAGGTGAACTTGCCGTTCAGCGAGTGTTCATGTTCCGTGCCGTCGCGGTTTTCAGTGACTATGCGATTGCCTTCGTCTAAAAAATAAGTGGTGATGTTTGATGCGTCGGTGATAACGCGGTTGAAAGAATAATCGATGTTTGCCTTGAATTCACCGTGTCCGAGTTTCCAGAGATTGTTGGTCGAAACAAGGAAAGAGCGGTTAAAAAGAGTACGTTTGTTGTCGAGCGACGGGATTTTGGGCAGTTCTATGTTGACATAACGGCTTAGTCCGGTGCCACGTCTGTCTGCGAAAAAGTCGGTATTATAGGCTGATAGGCTTTCGCCCGTATTGTTGGTGCGAAATGTAGTAATGTTTTGGAAACCGGGCATTGCAGCCATTGCAAACAGTTCTCCGTCCCATATCGTTTCTTCAGGTTGCCACGACCTGCCGACCTCGGTATTGCCGTGAAAGTTCCAAGAGGCTTTTGCCTTGTTTTTCAGTTTGAGGTTGATGGCAGCCTTATCGGAGAATGAGATGTCGGAGAGTACTTGTATTGGCTGATGGTTCTCCATCACTTCGACAGATCCGATATCATCGTGACTTATGCCGTTGGCGGCAAGTCCATACTTGCCGCCAAGTAGGTCGGAGCCTTCGATATAGAATTTGTTGATATCCTCGCCCTGATACTGTATTCTGCCGTTGTCGGTCACATCAATGCCGGGCATACGCTTCAGAACATCACTGATGGAACGGTCTTGCGGTTGTACAAAACTGCCCACGTTGTATGTGATGGTATCGCCTTGTTCGCGTATGCGGTCTGCCTTTACGGTTACTTCTTTGAGCAAAATCGTACCAACTTCCATATATATAGTCAGCGGAAACGAGATGCTATCGAGCGGCAGAGACTGTTTGGCGAAGCCCATCATCGCAAGTTCAAGACGATAGCCGGTAACAGAAAGCACCTGTATGGCAAATGTTCCGTCGGTTTTGGTCGAGGCGAATTTCTTGATTTTGCCATCCGCGCTTTTGACAATGACCGAAGCCCCAGCCAAAGGCTCGTTTGCTTCACGGTCAATCACTGTGCCGTGTATGTTAACCTGTGCCCATGAAGTATATGTCACAAATAACAATAATATGATTGAGATACAAATATTCATATCACTTTTTTGTCCCATCGGTGCGAGATGGTATTGTATTCAAAATAATCGGATAAGCCGATGCGGTGCATTTCGATATGCCCGGCATCGGTATGTGTGGCTGCTGATACAACACACAAAGAGAGCCATATTCGGCCATCAGAGGTAAGAGCAAGCGGAGTCATCTTATGGTTGACAAGAATCTTTCGTCTGTTATTGAGAATGTGAAAGTCGTAGGATATATACCAGTCCTTACGTTCATCAACTGCTATATTTTTGTAAAAGGCGAAACCGATACGGTTGAGCATAAGCAACAGCGGCAGTTCGTCTTGTGGTACATAATCAAAATAGAAGCGATAACCCAATTCTTTCATCCGCTCCGGCGAAAGACCGCATAGAAACATTGGATTGGGTGAAACATACAGGAAATTCTGTTTGAAATAGTCTATGATATAGACACTTTGGTAAGTCGAATGCGAAAACGCCTCAGCCGAGCGGATATATTCATTCACGCAGCTATAATCAAGTTCTTCCGGGAGCTTGACTTCGTTGTCTGGTATGAAGAATTCGTCGGGCGTTTTCATTGGCATTTGTTTTCAAATACAAAATTAGAATTTTTATCATACGATTTCCGGATTTTACTGCCATCGTCTTGTAATTTTTTGGCTTTTCAGATAAAATATCTACTTTTGCAATGGAGTTGTTAGGAGTAGCAAAACGCAGTATATCAGTGAATTCGTATTTAGGCTAAATTATTAGCATAAAACGCTACTCTTCTTGTTTTGCTCTGATAATCAATTTGATATTGGCTTTTGAATTGTCTGTGGACAAAGAAGAATAAAATCAAATGGAAAAGATAATACGAAAGAAAATATTACCGCTTTGCCTGTTGATTTGCTTTCAACTGCTGGCGGATGCACAGACTCCCGCTCCTGTTAAACGGTTATTGCAGGCTCCTTATATGCAGGGAGCCTCTTTTTCTCTGGTCGTGAAAGACGTGCAGGATGGAAGAACGGTCTACAGTTATGATACGGATCGTTTACAGTCTCCCGCCTCGGTATTGAAGACGGTAGCCACGGCGACGGCGCTTGAGTTATTGGGAGAAGACTACCGTTATCCGACGACGTTGGAATATGACGGGATATTGGAGAATGGCACTCTGCAGGGCAACTTGTATATAAAGGGTAGCGGTGATCCTTCCTTGGGTTCTTCACATTTTGCTCCGGGACAAAATGAATTTTTGACTACCTGGATAGCCGCTTTGCAGGAAGCAGGCATTCGGCATATAACCGGCTCTATAATATCCGACGAGAGTATTTTCGATACGGAAGGAGCGTCCATCAAATGGCTTAGGGAAGATATGGGGAATTATTATGCTCCCGGAAGTTATGGACTTTCCGTTTTCGATAATATGTATAAGCTGTCGTTTCAAACGGGTACTTCCGGGACACGTCCTTCCATAAAAAGGACGGATCCGGATATACCTTCGCTCCGGTTTAAGAATTACCTGAAAGCGGCTCCGGTCTCTTCGGATAGTGCCTATATAATCGGTGCTCCGCTCGATAACGTACGGTATCTGTATGGTGTCCTGCCCGCCAACCGCGAACAATATGTGTTGAAAGGCGATATACCCGATCCTGCCCTGTTCCTGGCACGCTATCTGACGAAACAGCTTCAACAGAAAGGGCTCCGGGTGGACGGAGCACCTTCCTGCTTCCGCATCGAGGCGGAAGAGAACCGGTGGAAGAGGAGAGAGCGGAAAGAGATTGTCACGACCTATTCGCCCACGCTGCGGGAGATCGCAAGCGTGTGTAATCATGTCAGCCATAACCTCTATGCGGATGCTTTGGTCAAAACGGTCGGGTTGCAATACAAACCGCGCAGGAACGAGGTGATCTCTTCGTTCGGTCGTGGCGTGCAGGTCGTGAAAGAATATTGGAAGAAGAAAGGCTTGGATGTCTTTCCGCTCCGGATGAACGACGGCAGCGGCTTGGCTCCGGCGGATAAGGTATCGGCCGGATTTATGGGAGAGTTGTTGGTCTATATGGCGACGGAATCCGCCGTTTCGGATGCCTTCATTGCCTCTTTGCCGCAAGCCGGGATAGAGGGATCGGTGCGCAATTTCTTGAAAGGATCGAAGTTGCAGGGAAAAGCCCGCCTGAAAAGCGGAGGCATTACGGGCGTCAGGAGCTATGCCGGCTATATCATGAAAGATGGAAAGACGTATGCGGTAGCTGTTTTCTCGAATAACTATTCTTGTCCTATGAGCCGGATGACAGGCGCTTTGGAACAGTTGATGCTGCAACTTTTTGCTGGACAATTGTCAACTGAAATTAAGTGACCGCTGTGTCAGGAACTCGGTGAACTTCGGTTTGTAGTTGTCGGAGATCGGGATATATTCTTTTCCGAACACGATCCGGTTCCGTTCGATCACCTTGATCTTTTCCGGCTGTACGATAAAGGAACGGTGCACACGGATGAAGCGGCTGGCCGGCAGCATCTCTTCCAGTGACTTCATGCTCATCAGTGAAAGGATAGGATGCGGTTCGTCCTCGACGAATATCTTGACATAATCTTTCAGCCCTTCGATGTAGAGTATCTTGCGCAGTTCGACTTGTACCTGTTTATATTCAGTCTTGATGAAGATTGACTCGATCTCTGCCGCAGGCGTTTGCATATGCTCGTACCATTGCAACGCCTTGTTGGCCGCTTTGAGGAAATCCGGGTAACTGATCGGTTTCAGCAGATAGTCGAGGGCGTTCACCTTGTAGCTGTCGAGGGCATATTGTTCGAAAGCCGTTGTAAAGATGATGCGGGTGTCCGCCTCCAGTATCCGCGAGAATTCCATGCCGCTCAGCTCCGGCATCTGGATATCGAGGAAAAGCAACTCTACCGGATGGGCGCTCAATACGGGCAGTGCCTCAAGGGCACTGTTGAACTTTGCCGTGAGGCGGAGGAACGGAGTCTTGTTCACATAATTTTCCAGCAGATTGATGGCCAGTGGTTCATCATCAATGATTGCACACGTTAACGTCATAATTTGTTGTATTGATGTACCGGACAAAAATACAATAAATCCTTATGCCTGCAACTCTAACCGGCAAACATATTCGTCCTCTTTTTGCCCGTACGTGAAAATATGATGCGACGGATACAGTAATTCCAACCGCCTGCTGAGGTTCTGCAATCCGATGCCGGAGCCGCTCTTGTCCTGTCCGTTGTCTTTCGGGAAGTGGCTGTTGCGGATGGAGCAGACGATCCGTGTCCCTTCCTGGTGAATCTTCAGGTCGATAAAAGAGGATTTGTTGTGGCTTACCCCATGCTTGAAAGCATTCTCGATCAGGGAGATGAAAAGGAGAGGTGCCACTTGGGTTTCAGACGTGACTGCCGATATATCGGTAGTCAGTTTTACATGTTCCGGTAGGCGTATACGCATCAGTTCCACATAGTTCCGGATAAAGTCGAGTTCCTTTTCCAACGGAACCATCGGTTGGCTGCTGTCGTAGAGCACGTAGCGGAGCAGGTGGCTCAGGTCGTGCACGGCTTCTTGCGCCCTCTCCGGGCTGAAAGCGATCAGGCTGTAGATGTTATTCAGTGTGTTGAAGAGAAAATGAGGGTTCAACTGGCTCTTCAGGTTCTGCAATTCTGCTTCGGCACGGCTTTTCTCCAATTCCTGGCGGGACGATTCCATCTGATACCAGCTTCCGGTCATCTTGATGGCGACGCTTAGCCCTGCCACCAGCATATACAGCATGGCGTTCACCATAAAGAAGCCGACTGTCTCCTGCCATTCCCTTTCCGGTCTCGGCTGTTTCCATTCGGGATGCGGAAGCAATTGGAACAGCAGATGGACGGTTCCCATAGCGAAAGCGATCAGCACGACATTGTACAGGAAGTATTTCCAGGGACGCTTGGCGAACAGGAAATGGTCGATCAGCACGGAATAGTTGGCATAGAATACCAGCATGAACGATAGCGGGACGATTATGGAGTGCATATAGCTCAAAACCGTCACTGTCTGCGATTCGCGTCCGGTGAAGAAGAACGGCAGCCCGAAGAGAATGGCCCAGGCTGCGATATGTATAACGCCGCCCATCCCTTTCAACGGAGGGTGTGAAGGCGTGGTGAGGCCGAGTGTGTCAGATTCGTTTTTCATACGAGCGAAGATAGTGATTCTTTGTCGTTTTTATCTATGATAATTACCTTTCTTTCCTTATCCTTTTGCCTTTTTGGTTGTTCGCTTACCGGCTTATTCATACCTTATGGCCTCTATCGGGTCGAGCTGTGCCGCCTTTTTGGCCGGATACCATCCGAAGAATACGCCGGTGACGGTACAGACGGCAAACGACAGGATGACGCTCCAGGGCTGGATGTAGATCGGAAAGTGGGCGACTCCGTTCACGACAAGGGCTGCGCTCACTCCAAAGACTACACCTATCACACCGCCTGTCACACTGATCAGGATGGACTCGATCAGGAACTGTGCCAGGATGTCGATGCCTTTTGCCCCGATACTCATACGGAGGCCGATTTCGCGTGTACGTTCCGTCACGCTGACGTACATGATATTCATAATTCCTATACCGCCTACGAGGAGCGAAATACCCGCCACAGCCGCCAACAGCACGGTCATCATATCCGTAGTGCTTGTCAACATCGTGCTCAACTCCTGCTGACTACGGATGGTAAAATCATCATCGTCACTTTCCTTCAACTTATGGTTGCGGCGGAGTATTTCGGTAATCTCGTCGATGGCCTGGTCGGTGTATTCCTCCTTGAGGGCCGAACAGGTAATGCCTTGCAGATGGGTGATGGCCAGGACCTTTTTCTGAATAGTTGTGTATGGAGCTAAGATTAGGTCGTCCTGGTCCATTCCCATGCTGTTGTATCCTTTGCTTTCCAGCACGCCTACGATGCGGAAAGGTAATTTCTGAAAACGTACGATCTTGCCTACCGGGTTGCTGCCGTCGGGGAAGAGGTTATCGACGACGGTCTTGCCGACCACGCATACTTTGGCGGCCGTCTGGATGTCTTGTTCGGTGAACATGTCGCCGTCCTCGACTTTGTAGCGTCGTATCTCCAAGTAGTCGGGACTGATGCCGTAGACTGTGGTCGGGGCGTTGTTGGCGCCATAGATCGCCTGTCCGCTGCTGTTGACCGAGGGAGAGACGGCAGAGACAAAGCGTGTTTCGTCTACAATGTCTTTGTAATCCTGTAGTTTCAGGGTTTCCATCGCGGAGGCATCCTGCCGGACACCGCCACGCATGTCGGCCCCCGGATGTATCATGATCATGTTGGAACCCATCTCGCTGATCTGGGCCTGTATGCTTCGTTTCGAGCCTTGTCCGATGGCGAGCATCGTGATCACGGAGGCCACGCCGATAATGATGCCCAACATCGTGAGGAAACCGCGCAACTTGTTGTTGGCGAGTGCCCGGACGGCTATTTTTATTAGGTTTGTTGTGTTCATTTATGATTTATGAATTATGAATTTTCGGCAGTTGCGCCAACGCTTCTGCCGCGTTCAGGATGTTCCGGTTGACTGTGTCGGAGGTGACGTGCCCGTCGCGCAGCGTGATGTTGCGGCTGCTGTACTGGGCGATCTCCGGGTTGTGGGTCACGAATATGATGGTGCGTCCCTCGGCATACAGTTTCTGGAAAAGAACCAGTATCTCGAAGGAGGTACGGGTATCGAGGTTTCCGGTCGCTTCATCGGCGAGGATGACGGCGGGATCGTTTACCAGTGCCCGGGCGATGGCGACGCGTTGCATCTGTCCGCCGGACATTTGGTTGCTTTTATGCATCAGGCGGTTGCCCAGACCTACGGCAACCAGCGACTCGACTGCTTTCTTGTGTCGTTCGGCTGCGCTGTAGGACGGGTTGTACATCAGGGGCAGCTCCACGTTCTCGACCGCTGTTGTCTTAGGCAGCAGGTTATAGTTCTGGAAGACGAACCCGATCTTGCGGTTACGCAGGGTTGCGCGGGCGTTCTTTCCCATCGTGCGGACCGATGTGCCGTCGAGGTAATATTCCCCGCTGGTCGGTGTGTCCAGGCAACCTAACGTGTTCAGCAGGGTGCTCTTCCCTGAGCCGGATGTCCCCATGATGGTGACAAACTCGCCTTCGTAGATCGTGAAGGAGACGCCACGTAAGGCATGGACCGTTTCGTCTCCGACCTTGAAGTCGCGCTTGATGTTATCTAATTTGATTATCTCTTTCATATTCCTACTTCGCATTCTTTTTGTTCTTGTTGCTTCCCGGAGGGCCTGGCATGAACGGGCTTCTTTCCGTCTCGGCTTCGATTGCCGGAGCTACGGAGGAGGCTTCGAAATCGACAGCCAATTCTTCGCCTTCGTTCAGGCCGTCGGTGATCTCGATCATGTTTCCGCTGGTGGAACCGACGGTAACGGCTTTCGGTTTCAGCTCCTGCCCGTCCTTGATCCATACGAGACGTTTCCCGGCAAGGGCTTCCTTGCCGGCTTCAGAGACGATGTAGCCTATTTGTGCCAATATCTGTGCGTCCGGCACGAAGCGGAGCGATTTGGTCGGGACTGTCAGCACGTTGTCGCGTTCCAACGTGAAGATCGTCACGTTGGCTGTCAGGCGGGGTTTCAGCTTCAGGTCGGGATTGTCGGCTGATATCACCACTTCGTAGGTGACGACCGTCGAGGTCGAGGCGGAAGTGGAACTGTTGCTTTCGCTGTCGCCGAGGCGGATCTGCATGACCGTGCCTTCGAATACGTCGTTCGGGTAGGCGTCGACGGTGAAGGAGACGCGTTGCCCGTTTTCCACGTTGCCTATATCGGCTTCGTCCACATCGGCGATCACCTGCATCTTGGTCAGGTCGGCGGCGATAGTGAACAGGGTCGGGGTCTCGAAGCCGGCGGCTACCGTCTGCCCTTCTTCAACAGCGCGGTTGATCACGACGCCATCGATCGGGCTGGTGATCGTCGCATATTCGAGGTTACGTTTCACCTTGACCATTGCCGCCTGGTTCTGTTCATAGGCGGCTTTTGCCTTCTCGTAGTTGTAAGTGGACGTTTCGTAGTCCGCATCGCTGATCAGCTTCTTTTCGAAGAGGATCTTGTTGCGGGCGTAATTCTTCTGTTGGTACTCGTATTCGCTCTTGCTGCTTGCCAACTGTGCCTCGGCGGAAGCGAGTTCGGCTTTCAGGTTTACCTTGTCCATTTCGGCGATCAACTGCCCTGCTTTGACCACGTCGTTGTAGTCGGCATACAACTTGTCGATGATGCCGGATACTTGCGTGCCGACTTCGACTTCCGTTACCGGTTCGACTGTCCCGGTTGCCGTTACCGTGTTCGAGATGGAACTGCGGCCTGCTTTGGCGGTTTCGAGCCGGATACCGCCTTTCGACGTTTTGCCAGTGAAGAGCCAGATGCCGCCGGCTACGGTCAGTACGCCTACTATACAGATGATTAGTTTCTTGTTGTTCATATCTTTATCTGTTTTTATTTCTTCTTTGATAGCGGTTCCTTTTGTGGGGTCCCTGCCGGAGTGGATCGAAGCGGGGACCGAAACAAAAAGAGTTTCAGAATAAATTGATCTCTTCTCCTTGATAGAAGCGCAACAAACCGGCGTTCAGTATGGCCGTGTATTTGGCCTGGAGCGTTTCCTGCTGTGCGTTCAGGAGGTTGTTTTTCTCTGTGAGCAGTTCTACCGTATTTTTCATGCCGACATTGAACTGTTCGCTGACGAGGGAGTAGCTGGTCTCCGTACTCTTCAACTTCCGGGCTGCTGCCACATATTGCTGTTGTGCGCTGTTGGCGGCCAGCCAGAGGCTTTCGATCGTTTTATAGAGCGTTTTCTGGTTGTCCAGCAGGTCCAGTTGGCTGGTCTGCTTTTGCAACTTCGCCTTGTTGATGGAGCTTTTCGTCTGCCGTTTGTCGAAGATCGGGATGCTGAGGGTCAGCCCCAGCGAGTTGTTCCAGTTCCGTTTGACCTGTTCGCTGAAGCTGAAGTCGTTGCCGTTGGCATTCGTGCTTCCGATACCTGCGCTGAGGCTCAAGGTCGGGAGGTAGCCTGCGCGTGCCATCTTGATGCTCAGGTCCGAGGTTTCCACGTTCAGCTTTCCGGCTTCTATTTCGGGACGGAGGCTGAGGGCGGTGCTGTAGACATCGTCTTTTGCGGGAAGCGGGATCAGGACGTTGCTGTCGCTCAGTTGCGGGAGGTAGAGATCCATTTCGATGTCCCCGTCCAGTTCCAATAACTGTTTCAGTTGCAACTTGTAATCCTGTAGGGTGGCTTGGGAGGTCACCAACTGGTAGTTGTCGCTGCTTACCTGCGCTTCCAGTTGGGCGAGGTCGCTCGAGGCGATACTGCCGACGTTGAATAATTCTTGTCCCCGTTCAAACTCTTTCCGGCTTACTTCAAGTGTCGATTCGTTTACTTTGACCGCTTCGGCGGAGTAGAGGATCTGTACGTACAATTGGGTGACACTTTCTTCGATCGAGTTTTCGCTTTCGTCCATGCTCAGTTCGGCGATGCGGTTGTTCAGTTTCTGCTGCTTGACGGTGTTCAGCCGTTTGCTGCCGTTATATACGGTCCAGTTGGCGTCGATGCCGTAGCTGCCGTTGTATGAAGTCTTGCTTTCGCTTGTCGTGATGTTATCGCCGCTGATGATCGTACCGCTTGCGCTGTTCGGACGGTTGACGACACGCTGGCTGATGTTTCCGCTCAGGGAGGGCAGGAAATCCGCCTTGGCTGTCTTTACGTCTTCTTGTGCACTTTCTACGCTGATGCGGTTCCGCTGGATGGAGATGTTGTGCTCCAACGCGTAATCGATGCAATCGCGAAGCGTCCATTGCTTGGGGGCGTCTTCCTCCGCTTTCATCCCGGCGGGCAGGAGAAGCAGGCAGGAGAGGAGTATGGAAGAAATCTGTTTCATGATGCTTTCGTTTTGTAACCTGACAATCTTTTTACCTTTTTACGAAAGCAAAACTACAACAGGATGAAAGCCTATACAACCGGATTAGAAAAAGAGGATCGTTTCCTCGACAAAGGGGGGATTTCTATCGATGAAAGCCAGACTTGGAATAAGGGTGTTTTGCGAGCGAAAGTCCTGACTTTTGCGGTGAAACTTACCAATAGAGAGCAATCCCGGCAATCCCTGCCAGGATGATCATCAGGATCGGGTTGATCTTGAACTTCCAGGTAAGGATAAACGCAGCCCCGAAGATCAGGAAACTTTTATAGTCGATGAAGTTCTCGCTATTCATCAATAGCAAAGCCGCCGCCGCAATCAGGCCGACCGTAGCCGGACGAAGCCCGTAGAACGCGGCCGCCACATATTTGTTGTTCCTGAATTTGGCAAAGGCGTATGAGATGGCCAGCACTAACAGGAAAGAGGGCAGGCAGACGGCGAATGTCGTCAGGCAGGAGCCTAATACGGCTATCGCGGGCGAATAGCCGGCATTGTGGATGGCTGTATATCCGATATAAGTGGCGCTGTTGATCCCGATCGGCCCGGGGGTCATCTGCGAGATGGCGACGATATCCGTAAATTCCTGCGACGAGATCCATCCGTAGCGGTCCACCACGTCCGCCTGTATCAGGGAGAGCATCGCATAGCCGCCACCGAAACCGAATATCCCGATTTTCAGATATACATAGAATAATTGCAACCAGATCATATCAGTCTTTCTTTATTTTCAGTCCGTAAACAAGTCCTCCTATGATGGCCGCCAGAATGACCCACACGGGAGACAATCCTCCCAGCCAGATCAGCAGTGCGGCGGCGATAGGGATAATCAGTTCTTTGTAGCTCATCTTGATCGAACGTGCCGTTGTCAGGCAAGGCACGGCAATCAGGGCGACAACCGCCGGGCGCAGTCCTTTGAATGCTTTTTCCACCCATATATTGTCCTGCACCTGTGTGAAGAACAGAGCGATGGCCAATATGATGAAAAAGGAAGGAAGGATGCTTCCCAAAGCACAAACAACGCCACCCGGCACTCTTTTCAGTTTATATCCTACAAAAATAGAGATGTTCACGGCAAAGATGCCGGGCAAGGATTGGGCTACGGAGAAGAGGTCGATAAAGTCTTCTTTCGAAAGCCATCCTTTATCTACCACTTCGCGCTGTATCAGGGGCAGCATTGCATATCCCCCCCCGATAGTGAAAGTCCCTATTTTGACGAATGTCAGAAAAAGTGTCCAGTACATAAACTAAATTTGTGTTTACCGTCCCAATTCTTTTTCGTACCGCTGTTCGTCGTTGATGAGGCGCAAGGCTTCCTGGAAGCTTTCGTTCTCATCGTTGATGACCTGGAAGTATTCGGCCATGTCGTACAGGTCGCGTGCGATAAGTGCCTTGATCTGGAGCATGATGAGCGGCTTGGAACGATTGTATTGTTCTTCGTTGAACTCGATCTTGTCGTCTTTGGCCAGTGCGACCAGTTCCTGCATCATCTCGTCTGTCACGTTGAAGTTCTGCTTGTATTGGGCGAACTTCGGATATTCCTTGTTCAGTTCGGCACGATGGCGGTCCAGATAATTCATGGCGATGCGGTTCACGAGGCCCGCGGCCACCACGCTACGGTGATAATCCGTATAGCGGGACGTGTCGACCGGGATAAATACATCCGGCATGATGCCCCCGCCGCCATACACGATGCGCTTTGTCTCCAGCGTATTGTATTTCATCGAATCGGGGAAATGGATGCTGTCCGCGCTCATCAGCTCACCCCGGTTGTAACGGTCGATCAGGTCATGGTTGTATTGCTCCTGATTGCCGTTTACATACGGCTTCTGGATAGAGCGGCCTGTCGGGGTGTAATAGCGGGCAACCGTCAGGCGGATCATCGAACCGTCGGGCATCGGGATCGGTTTCTGCACCAATCCTTTTCCGAACGTACGGCGGCCTACGACGACGCCACGGTCCCAATCCTGTACCGCACCGGAAAGGATTTCACTGGCGGATGCGGATGTCTCGTCTACCAGCACGACCAAACGGCCTTCCTCAAAACCTCCACGGGTAGTCGATTTGGCTTCTTCGCGCGGCTGCTTGTTCCCTTCGGTGTAAACGATCAGCTTATCTTTGCCCAAGAACTCGTCGGCCAGGTCGATCGCGATATTCAGATATCCCCCGCCATTTCCCTGCAAATCGAGGATCAGGTTCTTCATGCCCTGTTCCTTCAGTTTCTCCAATGCTCCCCGGAACTCGTCGGCCGATGAAGCGGCAAAGCGGTTCAGCTTGATGTATCCGGTCGTCTTATCCGCCATATAAGCGGCATCGAGGCTGTATACCGGAATCTTTCCGCGTGTGATCTTGAACTCGATCAGATCCGGAACCTTATTGCGCAATACCTTTACCCGTACTTGCGTATTTTTGGGGCCGCGAAGACGTTTCATCACATCCGTATTCTTCATCTTGACGCCTGCAATCAGCGTATCGTCTACCATGATGATACGGTCGCCTGCCATCAGACCGACCTTCTCGGAAGGTCCGCCGGGAATTACCTGGATGACATATAAGGTATCCGTCAGCATATTGAATTGGATGCCGATCCCGTCGAAGTTGCCCTGCAATGGTTCTGTCATCTCTTTTGTCTCTTCCGGGTCCGTATATGTAGAATGCGGGTCCAGCTTCTCCAGCATGCCGACAATCGCATCTTCTACCAACTTTGTTTCGCTTGTAGAATCCACATATAAATTGGAAATGGCATACAAAGCCAACTGGAGCTTTCGGGCATCCGTATTGTTACCACGCTGTGCCGACATCGAAGCGGCAAACACACTCAATATAAGGAGTGGCAGGAAAATTCGTTTCATTGTTCTGTTTTTTTAATATAGGTTTGTCCCTTTCGGTACAAACTGGGAAATATCTTTGCCGTAACGCAGCAGTTCCCGCACAATGCTGGAACTGATATGCGTATGTTCCGGTTCCGTAAAAAGAATAAATGTCTCTATGCCGCTCAGCTTACGGTTCACGTCGGCTATGCTCTTTTCATATTCGAAATCGTTCACCGTACGAATGCCGCGCAGGATAAAGCCGGCATTCATCTTTTGGGCGAAGTCGACCGTCAGCGAGTCGTACGACATGACCTGCACGCGCGGTTCGTCCTTGTAGAGCTCCCGGATCGCCACCAGCCGTTTTTCCAGTGAGAAATGAGTCCGCTTCGTATCGTTGATACCGATCGATATAATGATTTCATCCACCAGTTCGAGCCCGCGGCTTACCAGTGATTCGTGTCCGATCGTGAAAGGATCGAACGTCCCGGGGAAAAGCGCGATACGCTTATTTTCAATTGACGACATCTTCTTCTACAACTAAATTATCTATAATAAAGTTCTGTCGTTCCATGGTATTCTTGCCCATATAGAACTCCAGCATATCTTTGACAAGGTCTTCTTTCTTCATCGTGACCGGGTCCAGGCGGATATCTTTTCCGATAAAATGCTTGAACTCGTCCGGCGAGATCTCTCCCAAACCTTTGAACCGGGTGATCTCGGCATTTTTTCCGGCGGCAGCGATTGCGTTTACACGTTCTTCTTCACTGTAGCAATACCAGGTTTTCTGTTTATTGCGTACACGGAACAACGGTGTTTGCAGGATATACACATGATTCCGCTTAATCAGGTCAGGAAAGAATTGAAGGAAGAAGGTAATCAGCAACAGGCGGATATGCATGCCGTCCACATCGGCATCAGTCGCGATGATCACCTTATTGTAACGTAAACCTTCCAATCCGTCCTCAATGTTCAATGCAGCCTGTAGCAAGTTGAATTCTTCGTTCTCGTACACGATCTTCTTCGTCAGTCCGAAACTGTTTAACGGTTTACCGCGAAGGCTGAATACGGCCTGCAAGTTCGGATCACGGCTTTTGGTGATGGAACCGCTTGCCGAGTCTCCCTCGGTGATGAAGATGCAACTGTCTTCCAGATTGTCGCCTTTCGTGTCGTTCAGGTGGATACGGCAATCGCGCAGCTTCTTGTTGTGCAGGTTGGCTTTCTTCGCACGTTCGCGGGCCAGTTTGGTCACGCCGGCGATCGCTTTACGTTCTTTTTCCGATTCCTGGATTTTGCGTAGCAGGGCATCCGATGTCTCCGCGTTCTTGTGCAGGTAGTTGTCCAGCTCTTTCTTGATGAAGTCACCGATAAACTTGCCGACCGAAGGACCGTCCGGTCCCATGTCTTTCGAGCCTAACTTGGTCTTAGTCTGGCTCTCGAACACCGGTTCCTCCACCTTGATGCTAATGGCTGCTACTACGCCGGCGCGGATGTCCGAGTATTCGAAGTTCTTGTTGTAATATTCCTTTATGACACGTCCCAACGCTTCGCGGAAGGCGGAAAGGTGTGTACCTCCCTGTGTCGTATGCTGGCCGTTGACAAACGAGTAATATTCTTCCCCGTATTGGTTACTGTGGGTAATGACTACTTCAATGTCTTCTCCCTTCAGATGAACGATCGGATAGAGGGGTTCTGTCGTCATGTTTTCGTTCAACAGGTCCACAAGACCGTTACGTGAATGGAACTTCTTGCCGTTGAAGACAATCGTCAACCCGGAATTGAGGAACACGTAATTCTTTAGCAGGCTCTCGATGTATTCTTCTTTATATTGGTAATCTTTGAAAATCTCTTTGTCCGGTATAAAATAAGTAAGCGTTCCGTTCGCTTCCTCCGTCGGACGGATCGGAGCTTCTTCCGTAATGATCGCCTTGCTGTATTCCACCCGCTTGCATTCGCCGTCCCGGTGACTGGTGATCAGAAAATAACTGCTCAAAGCATTCACAGCTTTGATACCGACCCCGTTCAATCCGACCGACTTTTTGAAAGCCTTGCTGTCGTATTTCGCCCCGGTGTTCATCTTGCTTGAGACGTCGACCACCTTGCCCAGCGGAACGCCGCGGCCATAGTCGCGTACGGAGACGGTACCTTCTTCAACGGTTACTTCTATGGTTTTACCGTACCCCATCATATATTCGTCAATGGAGTTATCCAGCACCTCTTTCAGCAATACATAAATACCGTCATCGGCATAACTGCCGTCTCCCAACTTCCCGATATACATACCTGGGCGGCGACGGATATGTTCCATCCAGTCAAGCGTTTTGATGTCGTCATCGTTGTACGCTGTCGGCTGTTGCATTGTTGAATTTAGTTCGTCCATAGATTATAATTGTTTTATAAAAGCTCTTCTTGTCTTGTGATGTTCACGTTTGAAATAATCCCACTGAGCCTGTACGGCATTGTTTGTTTCCAGTTCCGGATTGCTTTCCGCATAAACGGCTCCGACACTTTTGTATACGGGGATCAGGTCGTTGAACAGTAGCGCGTTTACTCCTTTGCTCTGATATTCCGGTAAGACTCCCGTCAGATAGAGGTCGATCACTTTCGGTTTGCTCTTCAAAGCCTTCAGCAGATGGAACCAGCCAAACGGGAAAAGATGCCCTTTCGCTTTCTGCATCGCCTTTGACAGGTTGGGAAGCGAGATTCCGAAGCCGACTACTTCGTCATCCTCTTCGCGAACGATAAGTGTCACCAAATCGTAGCGAAGCATCGGAATATACATGTTTATGTAATAATCGATCTGTTTTTGGGTCAGACGTGCGAACCCGTATAGCGGCGCATACGACTCGTTCAATGTACGGAATACTTTCTGGGCGTATGGCATGATCGATTTCGCGTTCTTGAACTTCATGATTTTCAACCCGTATTTCTTCTTTACGATCTCACCGATACGCAAATGTTTTTCCGGTACTCCGTCCGGGATGTAGATCTTAAACTCGTGCCAGTCCTGATCTTTCGTATATCCCATACGTTCCATTTGCTTCGGATAGTAAGGGTAATTGTAGATGGTCGCCATTGTTCCGATCTGGTCGAATCCTTCGATCAGCATTCCTTCGTGGTCCATATCGGTAAATCCCATTGGTCCGTGCAAAGCGTTCATGCCTTGCTCTTTCGCCCATTTCTCTACGGCTGCGAACAAGGCATCCACAACTTCGATATCGTCAATAAAGTCGACAAACCCGAAACGTGCATGTTTCTGGTTCCAGGTCTCGTTACTCCGGTGGTTGATCATCCCTGCGATACGTCCCACAACCTTTCCGTCTTTGTATGCCAGGAAATAGATTGCGTCACAGACTTCAAACGCCGGATTCTTTTTTTTATCCAACGTCATCATCTCTTCTTCGATCAGGCCGGGCACGTGATATGGGTTGCCTTTATATAATTCGATATTGAATTTTACGAACTTTTTGAGTTCCTTCTTACTGGTAACTTCTTTTATTATTACGCTCATCGGTCATTTAGTTTGAACGGCAAATTTACACAATTAATTCATTTTTAGTGCCGGTTGGCAAGAAGAAATTGTTTGGAGTAGGTTCCCGTATGAGGCATAAGCAGGGGTGGTGTATGGAAACTACAGGGCAACCGCGCCAAAATCATAAAGCTCTCATCTGTTTTTGCAAAAACAACCATCATACTATCATTTTCTCCTGTATATCGGTTTAAACCAATATGTTATGGAATGATAGTTGCTGTTTTTAACTATCATTCATCTATCACACCTATCATAGTTAAAAACGATAACATCCTGTGTATCAATTATACGATAAAAACAGAGACCGTCCGGAAACAGGTGCAAAACATGTTAAAACGGCTTCTTTTTTCATCAAGACAGGCTTTTCTTTTGTCAAAAACAGCTTTTAAAGTTGCTTGAGACCCGGGTGTAAGCAGTATGGAGACCTGGGTGCGGGAGAGGTGCAGACCCGGGTCTATACGAGGCCTTTGTGGGGGTGCGGGGATGTTTATCCGCCGTGTTGGATGCATCATTAAAGAATGCTGAACAAAATTAAACAGGCTCTTAGGTATCCAAGGACGGAAGTTTTGGAACTGATTTTAATCTCTTATTGTATAATTAAATCTTATTAATTATTGATTGTATCTTTTATGAATAACAGCAAATACCAACTTTTTATTATTAAAAACGGTCGTTCGGGTTTGAGGTGCGCAGTTTTTTACCATGAACACGGTCTTTATTGTTGTGAAGTGTCGGGGATGTCAACCATGAAAGCGGTCGTCATGGCGACGAAGACGGTCGTCGTAGTGATGAAGACGGTCTTCATGCCGGTAACGCTCCGGATTTGTTTTGCAATATTCGGGTTCGTCATCGCCTTTGTTTTTTATAGGCGATTCTCCGGGAGTTGAGGTTTTTCATCATGTTTGTTTCCGTGTGTTTTTTGTGACAAAGAAACTTTTATTTTCTGTTTTCTGCCTATCTCGGTTTTTTATTGTCAATGTAATAGCGGATTAAACAATCAAAATGTCAGACTTGATTGAGCGGGAATTTTATCTGAAATAGAAATTGCCTGAAATGGGGGTTATTGTGATTTTTTTCCTTCCAAATTTCTTTGAAACCATTCAGTGGATTCATTTGATATTTGGCTGTTGTGAACTGATTTGAGCCACGGGTTGTCCTTATGAAGATTCAGGTTTGTACAAATAATACGATTTTAAGGCTTGTAATGATTCCAATTTCTTATCTTTGTGGCGTTTTCGTTATTTCCGGTATGGGAGTGACGAACTTTTGTGTGCCCCAAACTCTGTTTGGAAGCTTGATATCTAACATTTATTTGATTATAAGATCATGAAAATAGCTATAGTCGGGACAGGTTATGTAGGGCTTGTCTCCGGTACATGTTTTGCAGAAATGGGAACCGAAGTTTTCTGCGTCGACGTAAATGCCGAAAAGATCGCAAACCTGAAGCAAGGTATCATTCCTATCTACGAGCCTGGCCTTGAAGAGATGGTCCATCGTAACCAGCAAGCCGGCCGTCTCCATTTCACAACCGATTTGAGAGAATGCCTGAACGAGGTCGAAGTCCTCTTCAGCGCCGTAGGTACTCCTCCGGACGAAGATGGAAGTGCCGACCTGAAGTATGTGCTCGAAGTGGCCCGTACCGTCGGTCGCAACATGACAAAACATCTCCTTGTCGTGACAAAGAGCACTGTTCCGGTAGGTACGGCCCGCAAGGTTCGCGAGACGATTCAGGAAGAGTTGGATAAACGAGGTTTGCAGATCGAGTTTGATGTCGCTTCGAACCCCGAATTTCTGAAGGAAGGTGCTGCCATCAAGGATTTCATGAGCCCTGACCGTGTGGTTGTAGGTGTCGAATCCGAGCGTGCAAAGGAGTTGATGAGCCGTTTGTACCGTCCGTTCCTGTTGAATAATTTCCGTGTGATTTTCATGGATGTTCCGTCTGCCGAGATGACGAAGTATGCGGCTAATGCCATGCTGGCTACCCGTATCAGCTTTATGAACGATGTCGCGAATCTGTGCGAGATCGTCGGAGCCGATGTGAATATGGTGCGTAAGGGGATCGGTTCGGATGGACGTATCGGCAACCGTTTCCTGTATGCAGGTATCGGCTATGGAGGTTCTTGTTTTCCCAAAGATATAAAAGCGTTGATCAAAACAGCCAAGTCGAAGGGTTACCGTATGCGTATCTTGGAGGCTGTCGAAGAGGTTAACGAAGATCAGAAATCCATCTTGTTCCGCAAACTTGACGATTATTTCAAAGGTGATCTGAAAGGCAAGCGTATCGCCATGTGGGGCTTGGCCTTCAAGCCGGAAACGGACGATATGCGCGAAGCACCGTCTCTTGTTCTGATAGATAAGTTATTGGCTTCCGGTTGCGAAGTGTATGTATATGACCCTATCTCGATGGAAGAAACCCGTCGCCGCTTGGGAGATGCCGTCCACTATGCCAAAGATATCTATGACGCGGTAGTGGATGCCGATGCCCTCTTGCTTGTCACGGAATGGAAAGAATTCCGCATGCCTTCCTGGTCGGCTGTCAAAAAACTGATGGCAACACCGCTGGTATTGGACGGCCGTAATATTTATGATGTGAAGGAGTTGGAGGAGAATGGGTTTGTTTATCATTGCGTAGGAAGATGATAAAAGATGAAATCTTGCAATTCGATGCTGTCAAACAGAATCTTATCCCATCTGAGGTTACTCCGGTACAAGCCAAAGGGAATTCGGATATAGACTTGTTGATAAAGAAAAATTGTCTTATCAAGATGTGGCAGCGATTACTTATCCGCTTTATGATTTGGAATTGACTGAAAACGTGACGATCAGCCCGTTGGTTTATACGAAAAAGCAGTGGGAGAGCAGGCCATTTCGACCCCCTTTTTTGTAATGAATGAAGAAATCAGGTTGTGAAACAACAGTTAGATGATGAAAATATCCAACAACTTGTTGCACTAAGACCTCAAGCAGAAGAGTTTGTTGTCGTGATAGAGGAACAACTCAAAAAACAAGACCATGACAAAGAAAGAAGCAATCAAAATCTTTGAAGAAAAGAAAGTACGCACCCTTTGGGACGACGAGACGGAAGAATGGTATTTTTCTGTTGTAGATGTGGTGAGTGTGCTGACGGACAGCGTGGATCCGGCGGCTTATTGGCGTAAGCTGAAACAAAGATTAAAAGAAGAGGGTAATGAAACCGTGACAAATTGTCACGGTTTGAAAATGCCAGCGTTGGATGGAAAGATGCGAGTAACCGATGTCGCCACAACAGAGCAATTATTCCGCCTGATTCAGTCCATCCCGTCCCCTAAAGCCGAGCCGTTCAAACTCTGGATGGCGCAGGTTGCCAAAGAACGTTTGGACGAAATGCAGGACCCTGAACTGACGATTGACCGGGCAATGAGGGAGTATAAAGCATTAGGATATTCCGATCATTGGATCAACCAACGTCTGAAAAGCATCGAGATCCGTAAAGATTTGACAGACGAATGGAAACGGCACGGGCTGCAAGAAGGTGTACAATTCGCTACTTTGACAGATATTATCTACAAGACATGGTCCGGTAAAACCTCCAAAGAATACAAACGTTTCAAAGGCCTGAAAAAGGAAAACCTCCGCGATAATATGACGAACACCGAGCTTGCCCTTAATATGTTGGCGGAAGCCGCTACTACGGAGTTGTCCAAAGAGAAAGACCCGCAACAATTTGAGGAACACGCACGAATCGCCCAACAAGGCGGAAAAGCTGCTGAAGCAGCCCGTAAACAATTGGAGAGCGATTTGGGGCATTCGGTGATTTCTCCGCTGAACGCGAAGAGCGGGTTGAGGTTGGGAAATAAGAAAAGAGAGGATTAAGCGTATGGAAAAAGAAGAAATATTACAGGCTATTAGAACCAAAGTAAAACAAATCATGCCAAGAGGAGAATGGGTTTGTTTATCATTGCGTAGGGAGATGATGGATAAGCCGAGTTTCCGAATGGAAACGATATGAATTGTAAGAAGGTGTACGATTCTAAATAATTTAAAGTGACTTGAAGTTGAAGGGAAAAGAAAAAGATGAATTTGTGGTGTAAGTGTAAGACGATTTTAAAAAATCGTCTTCGCCAAAGAGAATGGCGAAGACAAAATGCTCATAATTTTACGACAATGGGAAATCTATTTCCATTCCAGTTAGTAGAGGTTGGTAATTTTTCCTATGGTCGAATTGTTGCTAGGTTCTTTAATAATGAAGAACGATTAAAAATTGGTCATTTTGTTTCTATTGCCGAGGGTGTTGTTTTTTTAATAGGTGCAGATCATCATATTTCAACAATAAGTACTTATCCAATGGATACCCTTATCACGAAGAGTAATACTTATGTGGATCCTGTCAAAAAAGGAAATATTGAAATAGGAGATGATGTTTGGCTTGGAACTGATGCTCTCATTATGGGAGGGGTGAAAGTCGGAAATGGAGCTGTTGTAGCGGCTGGTTCTATTGTTACAAAAGACGTTCCTGCTTACGCTATAGTTGGGGGTTGTCCTGCAAAAGTCATAAAATATAGATTCCCTGATAATGTAATTGCAGAGTTATTACAAATAAATTGGGATAAGATTGATAAAAAATTGTGTGAAGATCGGTTAGATGATTTTTATAAAGATTGTCTTTCTAATATGAGTTTTGTATCTTTTTTGCAGGAGTATACAAAATGAGAGGTGTTTGTTTATTAGAAGTTATATGGTTAAATCTTATAATTTAATTATTTATGTTTGCAAAATTGTATAGAAAAATGGTTCCAGAGAAAACACGTAAGGTTATTTATAAAGCTTTTTTAGGACATTTACTGTTGCTTATCCGTAATTTCCTTGGGACAATAAGATGGTATCGGTATAAATTGTATTATTCCATCTTCTCTCCTAAAAATGAAATAGAGCAAGCTTATAAAGCTTGGGGAATTGCTGGCAATTCCCCATATCCGTATGTTTGGAAAAAAGAGTATGACGAGCAGCATTATGAAGTGAATGTAGATAATACGAATGGTTTGCCGTATGTGGTTCATAATGGAAAGAAACTTTATTTTAAACGGGATATGCAGGCACGTGCCGAAGCTTCATATCGAGGGCTTTTGATTGAACAAGATCAACGTTCTGCGCATCGGTATGTTGATTCTTATGAAGAATTGAAAGGTAAAACATTATTGGATATTGGTGCAGCCGAGGCTATATTTACGCTTGATACTATCGATTATATCGATCATGCTTATCTTTTTGAATGTGACGAAAACTGGATAGAGGCGTTGGAGGCAACATTTGCTCCTTGGAAAGATAAAATAACGATTGTCCGCAAATATGTAAGTGATGTGGATGATGATAACAATATAACATTGGATACATTCTTTCAAAGTAAAGGAAGATCTATCGATAACTTATTCTTTAAAATGGATATAGAAGGGTATGAGAGAAAGGCATTGAAAGGGGCTGCTCATATTTTGGGGCATGGACAGCTGATCGGTGGATCAGTTTGTATTTATCATTTGCATGATGACAAAAAGGTTATAGAATCAGAGTTGAAGAATTTTAATTTGAAGACAAGTATACAGCCGGGTTATTTGTATTTTGAGAAGGAAATGCGTTCGGCGATTATACGATTTTGGAGTTGATGGCGGAACAGACACTGAAGGAAAAGACTGCTAATGGGCTTTTTTGGGGAGGATTGAGTAAGGGGGTGCAACAGATATTAGGGGCATGCTTTGGAGTTTATTTAGCTCGTGTTTTAAATGCTGAAGATTATGGGCTTATAGGGATGCTTGCTGTTTTTTCGGGTATTGCAAATGCAATAATTAATAGTGGTTTTTCTGTGGCTCTGACAAATAAGAAAGATGCTAATCATAAAGATTATAATGCTGTATTTTGGTTTACTTTTTTTGTCGGATTATTTTGTTACTTGATATTGTTTTTTAGTGCTCCTTTAATTGCTGAATTTTATAAACGTCCAGAATTAATTTCTTTATCTCGTATTGTTTTTTTGAATTTTTTCTTTTCGGGTATAGCATCTGTATCATATACCATTTTGTTTAAACGTTTGGCTGTAAAATTGCAAGCTATGATTGATATCATCATGATATTAGTTTCAAGTGTAGTTGGAGTTATTTTGGCAGCATATGGATATGCTTATTGGGCTTTGGCTTTACAAAATTTTGTTTATGTGGCAGGAGGAGCAGTGTTACGTTTGATAATTTCTCCTTGGAAACCTACTTTGGATATTGATTTTAGTCCGTTAAGGGGGCTGTTTTCTTTTAGTATGAAGTTGTTTTTGACAAGTATTGTCCAGCAAGTGAATGCTAATATTTTTTCGGTAGTGCTAGGCCGTTTTTATGATGCAAGGCAAGTTGGATTTTATACCCAAGGTAATAAATGGTTAGTAATGGCAGTGCAACCTATTTCTGGTATGTTGAATATGGTGGCTCAACCTGTTTTTGTAGAGATATTTTCTGATACCGAACGGCAATTGGGTGTAGTGCGTAAGATGTTACGATTTGGTTCATTTGTTTCTTTTCCTTTAATGTTTGGATTGGCATTTATTGCAGAAGATTTTATTTTAGTTGCAATTGGTGATAAATGGTTGCCTTCTGTTCCTATATTGCAGATTTTGTGTGTATGGGGTGCATTTAATTTTATATATACCTTATACATTCAATTATTAATATCTCGTGGAAGGTCGGATCTTATTCTTGTGGGCAATGTTTTTCAGGGAATTGTACAAATTGTTTCTGTTTTTCTTGTTTGTCAATGGGGTATTTTGGCTATGGCATTTGTATATGTTGGTGTTTATATGTTGTTTTTGGTTTATTGGGGGTATTTTGTAAATAGGGAAATAAACTTAACAGTTACTATGATCTTAAGGGATATAAAACCTTATTTGTTTATAACAGGAGTAGTTCTTGCTATAGCCTATTTATTTACAAAAGATATTGAAAATCATGTTTTTTCATTAGTTGTAAAGATATTGACCTCTGTGCTTTTTTATGTTTTAATAATGCTATGTAGTAAATCTGTACTTTTTTATGAATCAGTTGAATATCTAAAAAAAATGGCAAGAATGTCTTAAGGTTAAATTGAAATTTTGAGCAGATGTTATTTTAATCTTAGGGAAGTATATTGTGCTTGTGACCAAGAAGATATTCGAGAAATCCATAAAATAGAGATTTTTTTAAGTGCTTAGTTGGAAGTAGAGGATTTTGATGTATACGGATTATGTAATATATGTAATGGAGATTTTTTAATGTCGAGAGAAAGGAATATTGTAAGTTATTCGTTTAATACTTATATATTGAAAGACATCTCAACTGAGAAAATCTATATATCCTTTCTTCATTATTTTTATTGTCACAATAGATGGCTGGTTATTATCATATGAGGATTAGGGGATTATTTTATTATGATAAACCTTTGATTCGTTACAGGTCGATTGCTTGAATAAAAGAATAATTTGGAAATAACAGATATGAATATAACAGAAAAATATAAAGAATTAAATAAATCTTATAGTAAGAATTGTGTTTTTCATGTAGGTATTGATGCAGGCTTTTTTTGTGAATATAGCTATATGATTGAAATAATGATGTATTGTTTGGAAAATAATATACAGTTAAGATTGTATTCTCAAGATTCAAATTTTGGGTTTAAGGATGGTTGGAGTGATTATTTTCAACCATTTTGTGAAGAGGTACATGATAAATTTCATTCTTATGTCAATTTTCATAAGAGGCAAACTCTCTCTTCAATATGGAATTTTCGTGCTGAATCAGAATCTCCTACATTGAAATGGAAGTTAAAACTGGATTTTTATCATCTATGCGGAAAAATAATAAAATTTTTCAGGAATGATATTCAATATTTTAGTCAAGATATAAGAGCAAAGATTGATTTTCTAAATAAAAACTATTCTTTTCCAGGTTTGGGCTTTGAAGGTAATTATGTGGAAAGTTTTAAATTATTAGATTCCATAGTGTGGCAGTTTAATTCAGCAACAAGACAGGCTATAAATAAAATAATTGAAGAATTATCTCTCCCTGTTGGATATATCTCCTGTCAAATCAGGGGGGGGGATAAATGTATTGAGCATTCTTTGCATTCTGTTGATTTTTATTTGGAAAATATTAAAAAAATATCTGATATTAAGAACGTGTTTGTATTGACGGATGATTACAATGTTCTGAAGTTATTAAGGTCTAAGGCTCCAGAATATAATTGGTTTTCGTTTTGTGAATCTTCGGAAAATGGTTATTATAATAGAGAGTTCTCTAAAATGAATCCTGTTAAAAAGAAAGAAAAAATGATGAGATTTTTTGCATCGATTGAGCTGCTAAAGAATAGTGAATTATTTTTGGGAACAATAACATCTAATCCTAGTCGGTATATTATGTGTACTAATTTTGAAAAATCTTTTTTTGTAGATTTTTCAAAATTGAATTTTTTGTCTTTTTTTGATATGAGTAGAATGGATTTGAGAAAAGAGATAGAAAAGAATGTTAGCGGATTTTATTTAACTAAAAACTTATATTAATATGCAAGCAGTTATATTGGCCGCAGGGATGGGACGGCGTTTGGGAACATTGACTAAACATAATACAAAGTGCATGATTAAGGTGAATGATGTGACTTTAATTGATCGTACTTTAAAGTCGTTATTACCGTTTTCATTAGAACGGGTTGTAATTGTTGTAGGATATGGTGGTGATAACTTAAAAAAATATATAGGTAATAGGTATGATGAACTAAATATCGAATATGTTGAAAATGAAATATATGAAACTACAAATAATATTTATTCTTTATATTTAGCAAAGGACTATTTGCTATTAGATGATACCTTATTATTAGAGTCAGATGTTATTTTTGATCCTTTGATTATAAAAAAAATGATATTGGATCCATATCCAAATCTTGTTGCTGTAGCAAGTTATGAAAATTGGATGGATGGAACTGTTGTTGATATTGATGAAAATAAGAAGATCTTGAATTTTATTTCGAAGGATTCATTTAGTTATAATGAAATTCATAATTATTACAAAACTGTTAATATATATAAATTTAGTAAAGATTTTATTCAAAAATATTATGTTCCATTTTTACAAGCATATAGTACTGCATTTGGAAAAAATGCTTATTATGAGGAAGTTTTAAAGGTTATTACTGCAATACATAAGACAGAGTTAAAAGCTTTTGTATTGGAAAATGAAAATTGGTATGAGATTGATGATGTCCAAGATTTGGATATTGCAGAAACTATATTTTCTTCTGAAAATGAAAGGCTTTTATTATTACAGAAAAGATATGGGGGATATTGGCGTTTTCCTAAGTTAGTCGATTTTTGTTATTTGGTAAACCCTTATTTTCCTCCTCAAAAAATGATTGATGAAATTAAATCAAATTTTATATCTTTGTTGACAGAATATCCTTCTGGCCAGACTGTTAATAATATGTTGGCTGCTAAATGTTTCTCTATTAAGAGCGAATATGTCTGTGTGGGAAATGGTGCTGCTGAGTTAATAAAATGTTTGATGGAGTCTTTATCTGGTGTTATTGGTATTATTAAACCTACATTTGAAGAATATCCAAATAGAAAAAAGTCAGAAGACCTTTTGGTATATACTCCTTCAAATAGAGATTTTTCATATACGTATAGAGATATTATTAATTATTTTGATGATAAGAATATTCAGAATTTAATACTTATTAATCCGGATAATCCATCAGGGAATTTTATTCAGATTATAGATTTGTTAGAAATTTTATCATGGGCGCAGGAAAAAAATATTTTTGTTGTAGTTGATGAATCATTTGTAGATTTTTCAGAAGGGGGAACATCCAATTCATTGCTTAAAAATGATATTCTTGAGCAATTCTCCAATTTGATAGTAGTTAAAAGTATTTCAAAATCATTTGGAGTGCCAGGTTTGCGATTGGGAGTAGTAGCTAGTTCAAATCAATTATTTTTGTCTCAAATTAAGCAAAGTATTTCGATTTGGAATATTAATTCTTTTGCGGAATTTTATTTACAGATATATTCTAAGTATGAAAACGAATATAAAAGAGGATGTATTTCTTTTGTTGATGAACGAAAACGATTTTTCAATAAATTGAAATCTATAAATTACTTAAGAGTGTTGCCATCGCAGGCTAATTATTTTCTTTGTGAAGTATTGAATAAATTTACATCAACTTCATTGGCTAATATTTTATTACTAAAATATAATATTCTGATTAAGGATTGTGCTTCAAAATCTTCCTTTCATTCATCTAATTATATCCGTATAGCTGTTCGAAATAGAGAGGACAATGATTTGATAATAAAATGTTTAAAAGAGTTGTTGTGATATGCAAGTGATTCATAGTCTATATGCTAAATATGTATCAGAAAAATATCGTTATAAAGTTTCTGTTATAAAATCCGTAATTAGAAGACACACTGTTGAAAAGAAACTTATTTTTGATCAGCAAAATAGAAATGAAAAATTAGCTTTTGCATTAAAAGGAAAAAAGTCAATTAAGGTTGTATTTTTTGCTCAGTTATCATCTATTTGGAAATATGATTTATTATATAAACTAATGAATGATGATCCATGCTTTGAACCAATGGTTTTGGTTGTTCCTGAATTGGCAAGAGGTGATGAGTTCATGTGGGAAAATATGGATAAAACATATCTTTTAATGAAATCTAAGGGATATAAAGTTATAAAATCATTTGATAGTGTTCTCAATTCTTGGATTGATGTTCATGCTCAAATTAATCCTGATATTATATTTTTTTCGAGACCATATTCGGGTATTTCTAAGAAGGAGTATGCGATAAGTAATTTCCCAAATGTATTGACTTGCTATGTCCCATATGCCTTTATGGAAATTCAAGGAAGGGCATATTTTGATCTTTTGTTTCATAATTTGTTATGGATTCATTTTGCTGAAACATTAGTTCATAAACAAATATCGTATTCAGAAGAGTTTATAAAAGCAAAAAATGTATATGTTAGTGGTTATCCTGGTTGTGATTTGTTTTTGTTGAAAAATAAAGTTATTAATGATTGTTGGAAAATTAAAAATCCTTTGATTAAAAGAATAATATGGGCTCCACATCATTCTATTGAAAGTAATGGTTATACGGATTTTTTAAAAGTGTCAGATCTATTTATGAACTTGGCAATTAAATATAAAGATAAAATTCAAATTGCTTTTAAACCTCATCCTTTATTAAAGCCTAAATTATATAATCATAAAGGGTGGGGAAGTAAAAGAACAGATTCTTATTATGATTTTTGGGAAAATTCGGAAAATACTTTTTTAGCAGAGGGGGAATATATTGATCTTTTTTTGACTTCGGATGCTTTAATGCATGACAGTGGGTCTTTTTTAATTGAATACTTGTATACATTAAAACCTGTACTTTTTTCATCCTTCACTAATAGAAGAAAGAACTTAAATTATTTTGGAAGACAGGCTTTAAATCTTCATTATCGAGTTAATAATGAAGATGATATAACAACTTTTATAGAAAAAGTTGTTATACAAGATAATGACTCTATGTATGCTCAAAGAAAATTGTTTTTTGATACATATTTGAATATACCTAATGGTATGACTGCATCTCAAAATATTATTAATAAAATAAAGGAATATTTGTGACATAAAAATGATACTTATATAGTAATTGTTCTTAATAGCAATGATTAAGTATTCTGTTTCTGTTATGAGAGAAAAAAATCTCTATTGTAATGTGTACCTATAATGGCGAAAAATTTTTGAAAGAACAAATCGAATCAATCATAAATCAAATATATCCAATTCATGAATTGATTATTCAAGACGGTTGTTCGACCGATGGGATATATAATATTTTGCAAGAGTAATCCGTGCGTTATCCATATATAAATGAAGATTTTTCTGTATTGGGAAAAACTTCAAATGTAAACAATTTATTGTTTGCACTTTTGAGAGTAGTATATTTCCCAATTTCATGTAGTGACTATTTCCGATATTTGTCAAAAGATTACAAAAAATAAAAACAATGTTCTCTGTTCCTATTTTGTTTTTAATCTTTAATCGTCCTGATAATGCATCAGTCGTTTTTAATCGTATTCGTGAAATCAAGCCTGCACGTCTATATGTAGCTGCTGATGGGGCGAGAGAGTATAAAGCTGGTGAACAAGAGGCTTGTTCACAAACTCGGACAATTATTAACCAAATTGATTGGCCGTGTGAACTGAAAACCCTGTTTCGAGATCAGAATTTAGGTTGTAAGCGTGCTGTTTCGGAAGCTATTTCTTGGTTTTTTGAAAATGAAGAGTATGGTATTATTTTGGAAGATGATTGTCTTCCTGATTTATCCTTTTTCCCTTTTTGCGAGGAGTTGTTGATTAAGTACAAAGATGATGAACGAATCGGGCATATCGGTGGAAATTGTTTTCTACCGGGAATTGTCAAAGATGGTTTAAGTTATGATTTCTGTTCCATTACACATATTTGGGGATGGGCTACTTGGCGGCGTGTGTGGAAGAACGTGGATGTGGATTTTCCGTTTTGGACTGAACATAAAGATAGGCGTTCTTCTTTGTTCTGTAATAAGTGGGAAGAAATTTATTTCACTTCTTTTATCTCTGATGCTTTGGCGCATAAGAATGGCCTTAATCCGTGGGCGGTGTTTTATTACTATACTTTGAGATTACAACATCAGTTATCGATTTATCCGGCTGTGAATATGGTCTCCAATATTGGGTTGAATAATGTGAACGCAACCCATACTTCGAAAGCCTCAAGTAAATTGTATGTCCCTGCCCATAAAATGACGATTCCATTGAAACATCCTGGTTGGGTAATGGATAATAAGCGAATTAATAGGGAAGTTGTTAAGAATAACTTTTTTTCATATAAGAGATTACTGCGATATATTTTGGAGATGTATTGATTGGTGAAAACATAGGCTGTAGCTAACAAGGGTTAAAGTATAGGGTAGCAATTTTAACCCATGTGTTGCTATAGTTAAAACAGGGAGGATTTGGTGATTGCTGAGTTCATGTATTGAAAAATGCCTTATCGTTAGGCAGAATGCGGAACAATGGTTTCATTTGCAAAAGTGAATATATATCAAAAAGTTAAATGACGATTAAAAATATACACATAGGCGGTATTTGGAAAGGTGCGGCAAATATTCATTGGATGGATATTGACCCGAAGATAAATATATTAGTGGGTGACAACGGTTCAGGGAAGAGTACTTTGCTGAATGCACTTCGTTTTTTGTTGATGGGAGGAACAAAGGAGTTGAAAGAGGTGGCACATACGGTAGAAGTGGAGTTTGATAAAGGAACTGCCACGTTCGATGGAAGTGTGATAAAGCGTACTAAAGATATTCTCCCGCTCAAAACTTGTTATGTCAATACGTTTGATATTCCGTCTGCTAAGAAGAATGCCCAATCGCAATTGACTCAGCAATTGGATGCCTTGCTTTATCAACGTCAAAAAGGAATGTATTCTTTTACGGATTATCGTTTGGATATCGTTTCAAATCATGCCGGTGTAAGTCAATCCCGTATAAAATCGCTTTTTGCGTTGATTGATAATTTATTTTCAATTACTGGGAAGAAGATTGAAATCAAGCAAAATGAGATTGTCTTTAATAAAAAAGGAGTATTATTGACTATCGATCAATTATCTTCCGGAGAGAAGCAAATGTTGATTCTTCTTTTCACGGTTTTTCTCATGAAACAAAAACCGGCTATTTTATTGTTGGACGAACCGGAAATTTCTTTGCATATGGCTTGGCAAGACAAATTGATAGAGTATTTATTGGAAATCAATCCGAATTGTCAAATATTGCTGACTACCCATTCTCCAAATATTTTTGCAGATGGCTGGGGAGATAAGTTGGTATTCATGGAAGAAATTTTGAAATGAAGTATGACTGTTGGTGAATATGCATATCGTCAACTGGAGGCTAAACGCTATAAGGCATCTCTCGCTTTGTCCAGTAAAAAGGCGGTGATTTATTTGGAAGATAAGAATGACGAACCTTTTTGGATAAGGGTGTTGAAGCAATTTAAGCCGGATGACTCTTTCTATTGGGTATTTGGCTCTCGTTCGACGGGAAGCGGATGTACCCAGTGTCTCAAATATAAGGATTTTTTGGACAAACAGTTTTTGATTGCAATAGATAGTGACTTTCGTTATTTGTTGCAAGAAGCAGGAATAGATATAGCCCATTATATATTGCAGACATATACATATTCTTTTGAAAATCATTATTGTTGTGGGCAGAATATGGAACAGGTGCTATGTATGTCTTGTCAGGATTCAAATGTAGGAAATTTGTTTTCATTTTCGAAATTCCTAAAGCAATATGCATTGATTGTTTATCCATTATTTATCAGTTTGTTATATTGTATTCGGACGCGTAATAATGCTTACACAAAAGAAGATTTTGTTCGGGTTTTGGATTTACCTCCAAAAATGAACCGGTCTGTGGTAAATAATGGCCGAGTGCTGCTATCGCTGTTGCAACAGAAAGTCGATATAGATTTGGCTCGTTTAGTATCATTATTACCTAATTTCTCTTGGAAAAATGAGGCTAAGCGGTATGAACCTCTTGGTCTGAACAAGGAAACAGCCTATCTTTATATACGGGGGCATAATTTGTATTCTGTGTTATCTTCTTTGGGAGAAGAAATAGTTAATCTGCATATAAAACAGGAGAAAGGTAAGTTGCCCAAGTCACAACATGCTTCAATTTATCAAAAACATGTATCTTTTAAAAAGACGTTGTTAGATCATTTATCTTTCGGTTATCTTGAAATGGATAAGATAGAGAATGATATAAATCAAGTTTTTTGACATAGAAAAAATGAGTATTGGAATGTAAAGTTTGGAGAATGAAAGTCGTTATCATAAACACTTCCGAACGTACCGGAGGAGCAGCCGTAGCCGCCGGGCGTTTGGGCAAGGCATTGAAACAATCCGGAATACAGGTTGATAAACTTGTCAGGAAAGGTACTTGGTTGAACCGTTTCCGATTCTATTGGGAGCGGTTGATTATTTTTTTATGTAACCATTTAAACCGTAAGAATCTGTTTGCGGTTTCAATCGCCAATACCGGAACGGATTTGTCCGGGTATCCTCCGGTAAGAGATGCTGATATTGTTCATCTTCATTGGATTAATCAGGGTTTTCTTTCATTAAAGGATATAGAAGCATTGGTGAAACTGAATAAGCCTATCGTGTGGACTATGCATGATATGTGGCCTTGTACAGGTATTTGTCATCATGCTTGGGGGTGTGAACGTTTTTATAATGAATGTGGAAAGTGCCCTTTCTTAAAATCAAATAATCGGCATGATTTGTCGTATTCTATTTGGAAGAGGAAAGGCTTTCTTAAAACATCTGGTATTCAATTAGTCGCTGTGAGTTCTTGGTTAGCTGAACAAGCAAAGAAAAGTTCTTTAACTAAGGATTTGGAAGTAGCAGTTATACCTAATGTGATTGATGTATCTGTCTTCTTTAAAAAAGAGAAAATAGAAATGCGTAAGAAGTTTTCTTTCCCTTTGGATAAGAAAATTGTATTAATGGGAGCAGCTCGGTTAGATGATCCAATTAAAGGTTTTGACTTTCTAAAAGATGCTTTAAATATTTTGTCTTGTGATCGAAATGATGTTTTGTTAGTATTGTTCGGAGCAATCAAAGGCGATAAACTTTTTTTTGAGCATTTGTCTATTCCTTATTTGTCTTTGAGTCTGTTAAGTGATAATAATCAAATTGCAGAGTTGTATTCGGCAGCAGATGTTACGGTTGTCTCTTCTTTTTATGAAACGTTTGGGCAGACGATTATAGAAGCGATGGCATGTGGCTGTCCTGCTGTTAGTTTTAATAATAGTGGACAGACTGATATTATTGATCATAAAATAAACGGATATTTAGCCAATTATAAGGATGCCAACGATCTTGCCAACGGTATCCGGTGGATTTTGGAGCATGAGGATAGGCAAGCTCTTTCGGATGCTTGTGTGAAGAAAGTGCGGGAGAGTTATACGGAGGAGGTGGTCGCGAAACAGTATATTGGATTGTACGAAAGATTGTTACAGGAAAAATCCGGTTTATAGGTTGAAGAAAGAGAACCTTATGATAAGGTAAAGGGGGAATATCGGGAATTTGAGTTTAAGAGTTAACATCTTCGTGTTTATGGTGTTGGACCGCTTGGCGGAAAAATCGTAATAACAGGTGGTACGAAGGCCAATCAAAGGAAAGACGAAAATGACTTTCGAAGACTTAATATGAATATAATAAGAGCAAAAGAACAACAGGAAAAATAAGTGACGATGAAACAAGGTGAATTATTTTGCCTAATAGATGTATTTATATAAAAGCGGGGCATGAATAAGACATGGTTGGTTGAATATGTTGGTTGTTTGAATGGCTACGTGAATGCTGTTTGTTCAAACAGTGTGCTATAGATTTGAAAAGATAAGGGAGTATAGGTAGTGGAGGATAAATCAACAGCGGGTAAGAGCTGTGTTCTGGGGGACATGGCTCTTGTTCATTTTATCGGAGGCTTACGGTGCGGGTAGGGGGGTAAGATTCTTAGAGATGTGGGAAGAGGATACGAACAGTCTGCTGCATGGATCAGACCTCGTCTGTTTTCATCGCCAGATCGTGAAGACCATAAGCGATTTATCTCTCTGTCTTTCATACGAAGACCGAATATCTTTGTTATCTTTGCTCATAAAACAGAAATCCCGCCTTTCACGTGTGACGATGTGGCTGGGGAGGAATATGGTGGTGTAGGACAATAAAACAATAACGGATATGCGGATAAAGACTTTAAGCTTTGAAGATAAATCTCGGAACTGGCATTTTGAATCATTGAGTTTTAATGACAAACTGACTTTGTTGGTAGGAGCCTCTGGTGTGGGGAAAACGCAAATATTGAATGCAATCAAAAAATTGAAGAGGATCGCAAAAGGAGAGTCTTTCAATGGCCTGAAATGGAATGTCGCCTTTGACACGATCGATGGTGAAGAGTATATTTGGAGTGGAGAGTTCGGAAGCCGGAATGAAATTCAGTTGGATGAAATCGTTTCAGAGAAAAAGGATAAGTATGCGTTTTTGCAAGAAAAGTTGTGGAAAGGGGATAATTTGTTGATAGACCGTTCTCCGGAGACGATTCTTTTTAATGGGAATCAGATTGTCAAGTTGCCTTCGGAGCAGAGTGTGGTTGCGCTGTTGAAGGAAGAACCTGATATTTCTCCTGCGTTTAATGGATTTTTTAAAATTGGAGACTTGACTTTTAATGCCGAGATTTTGTCTTTGGCTTTTTTGAATAAATCTTTTTTGGATAGTGTGTTATCGGATTTTATTTCTGTAGAGGTTATCCGTCAATCCGGTTTGCGAACGGATGTAAAACTTTGTTTGCTATATTATGTGGATAAAAAAGAGTTCCAAAAAATACAAAATCATTTTATTCGTATATTCCCTCAAGTTGAACAGATAAAAGTAGAGGTGGTTCCCGGCATTTCTTCAGATGCCAATGGTGACTATCCTGTAATTCAATTGAAAGAAAAAGGAGTAAAAGATTGGATTTTACAACCGATGATTTCTTCGGGCATGTTGAAAAGTCTGTTGCAAATAGCAGAGTTGTATCTTTGCGAGGATGGCGCAGTTATTTTGATTGATGAGTTTGAAAACAGTTTGGGCGTGAATTGTATGGATGAGTTGACGGAAGATCTGGTAGCTTCCGAACGGAATGTGCAATTCATTATTACCAGCCATCATCCTTATATAATCAATAATATCCCGTATCGGAATTGGAAGATCGTTACACGAAAAGCCGGGACTGTCGTCGTGAAGAATGCGAGCGATTATAAGATCGGGCAGTCTAAGCATGATGCCTTTATACAGTTGTTGCAGTTGGACGAGTTTACGGAAGGAGTATGATAAATGACAAGAAATAAAGGATATTTGATGTTACAACCTACATTTTCAATCATAACGATTACCTATAACGCCGTGCGTCTGGTAGAGCAGACGTTGTTGAACGTGCTGAGCCAGTCCTATCCGAATATTGAATATATCGTGATAGACGGTGGTTCGACAGACGGGACGGTGGATATCATCAGACGGTATGAATCGGGGCTTGCTTATTGGGTGAGCGAACCGGATAAAGGGATATACGATGCCATGAACAAGGGGCTTCAAAAGGCGACGGGAGATTATGTCTGGTTTATCAATGCCGGCGATTCTCTTTGTTCGTCCGATACGGTCCAGTCGGTCGTTTCCAAACTTCAGAGGAGGAAGGCTTTGCCGGATATTATCTATGGCGAGACGAATATCGTCGATGAGGCGGGACGCTCGTTAGGGTTGCGTCGCCTAAAGGCTCCTAAAAAACTTTCGTGGAAGAGTTTCAGGATGGGGATGTTGGTTTGCCACCAGTCCTTCATTCCAAAACGTGCGGTTGCCCCGTTATATGATTTGCAGTATCGTTATTCGGCCGATTTCGATTGGTGTATCCGTTGCATGAAACAGGCCCGTTCGTTTTGCAACACGCATCTCATCCTGTCCGACTTTTTGGACGGTGGGACGAGCACGACGCAAAGAAAAGCGTCCTTGCGGGAGAGATATGCAATTATGTGCAAATATTATGGTACTTTTGTTACGGTTTTGCTTCACGGGTGGTTCGCTGTCCGTTTTTATACGGCTAAATATTTGAAGGGGCGGGTTTGATAGTATGAATTTCAATTTATTGGTATGATACGATCCGAAATAAATCCGATACTGACCTTGGACTATTTGACTTCTCAAGATGAAAATAAACATTTTGACAGGAAGTCCGCAAAAATAAAAGTAGCTGATATTGCAGATTTGATCTCTGCATTTGCGAATGCGGAGGGTGGGACTGTTGTTATAGGTATCAGTGATAAAACTAAAGCAATAGAAGGCATAAATAGTTGTGGCGTAGAAAAAATCAATAATTTTTTGAATGCACCTAAAGATTGTTGTAAGCCGATGCCGGCCTATGATGATGAATTTTTGGATGTCATTAATAAAAAGGGAGAGCAAGACCGGATTTTACTTTTACATATTCATGCAAGTATCGATCAAATCATACGGACGGTAAACGATTCGACTTATCTGAGGATCGGTGATAAGACGAAAGAACTGAAAGGCGTCGATTTGCGGAATCTTGAGTATAGCAAAAGCACCCGCCATTATGAGGATGAATGTAATATGGATGCATCGTTGTCTGATTTGGATAACGATAGTATCATGGAATACAAACGGTATATTAAAGCCTCTCATCTGTCGACGGAGCAAGTGTTGCGTGCCCGTGGTTTTCTAAAAAAGATGGGAGGAAGAGAATATTTGACGAATGCGGCTGTCCTTTTGTTTGCTCAAAATGTCCAACAGTTCTATCCTAATTGCAGAATCCGTTTTGTCCGTTATGAGGGTAATTTCGCCCAAGTAGGGACAAATATAAATATCATTAGGGATGTCAATATTGAATGTTCAATTGTTAAGATTATAGATGAAGCCAAAAGATTCATAGGCTCGCAGCTGAGGGAGTTTACGGCTTTGGACCAACGATCCGGTAAATTCCAGATAGTTCCTGAATATCCGGAGTTCGCGTGGCTTGAGGGGATTGTCAATGCTGTTACGCATCGGGAATATGGTATGAGCGGGAGTTACATAAAGGTGACGATGTATGATGATAGATTGGAAATATTGAGTCCTGGCAGATTGCCCAATATTGTAACAGTCAGCAATATACAAGTTACACGTTATTCAAGAAATCCTCGAATAGCCCGTGTGCTGACCGATTTTGGATGGGTTCGTGAGTTAAATGAGGGAGTAAAGCGTATTTATTCGGATATGAAAGATCTTTTTTTAGATGAACCCATATACACAGAACCTGAACAGTTTGTAAAACTTGTGCTGAAGAATAATATTGTAATGCGTACTATGCGCCAATCTGCACGTGCAGAAGTAAATGTAAGTACGGACATGTGGAATTCTCTTGATGATTTGGAGAGGACTATTTTGATCTATATGGGTAGTAAGGTCAGGGTGACTCGTTTGGAATTGGAAGCGTATACGGGCAAAGCGAGACGTACGGTTTTGCTGAGGCTGAATCGTCTGATTGAATATGGTTTGGTGAAACGGTATGGAAAGAAGAATGACCCAGTACAATATTATGAAATGATGTTGCAGTAAATGCACAGTAAATGCACAGTAAATGCACAGTAAATGCACAGTAAATGTGATCTCACCCTTGACGGTGGGACGAGCACGACGCAAAGAAAAGCGTCCTTGCGGGAGAGATATGCGATTATGTGCAAATATTATGGTACTTTTGTTACGGTTTTGCTTCACGGGTGGTTCGCTGTCCGTTTTTATACGGCTAAATATTTGAAGGGGCGGGTGTAAGAAATTAAAGATAAAGAAGAGGTAAGTATGATTAAGGATGTACATATAAATTGTTTTAGAGGAATAAAACATTTGACCTTGGAGCAGTTAGGGCAAGTTAATTTGTTGCTCGGTTGTAACAATTGTGGAAAATCGTCTGTTTTAGATGCTTTGTTTCTTATATCCGGAGCGGCAAATCCTCTTTTGAATATTCGTATCAACAGCCTTCGTAACTATGATAGGATTGAACCGGATGATTTATTACTGAATTATTATAATTTGGATTCTTCAGTACCGATCAATATTGCTGCGGATATGAAAGACGGACTTTCTTCCCGAGAATTGTCAATTCGCCCGTTGCTTGCCCAAAAGGAAGTGGTGAATATGACGGATATGGTAAAAACATCACCTTCCAATCAAGAAACTTCTACAAACTATGGTTTTGTTTTCGATTATCGGCTTACGACAAATGGTGAGAAAAAAGCTTACGAGTCTTCTTTAATCGTTACTCCTGAGGGTAGGGAAAAGAGAGAAGCACAAGTGTATCCGGCCTCCGGTTACAAAGAGCAGATTGTAGCCCAGTATGTATCACCCAATTATGATTTGCGGGAATCCGTGAAAATATTGGATAAGATATTAAAAAATAAGGAAGAACATCATATTGTCGAAATATTGCAGCAAGTAGAACCTCGGATCAAGGATATCATGTTGGGTGAAAAAGCTGTTATGGTTGATGTCGGGTTATCTCAAAGAGTCCCGATCAATATAATGGGTGATGGTATCCGGAAGATTTTAGCTGTTATTGTAACGTTATTCAAGAGTAAGGATGGGATTGTTTTGATTGACGAGATTGATAATGGCATTCATTATAAGTCAATCCCGATTTTGTGGTCAGCGGTTTTGTTGATGGCTAAAAAGAATAATGTGCAGGTCTTTGTTTCTACCCATAATGCCGATTCTTTAATCGGATTGGAGCGAATTTTGTCTGGAGGGCAACAAGATATGCGGGATAAGACAATAACTTATACGCTTCGACGTTTGGAAAATGAGGATTTGAAGGCATTCCGTTATGATTTTGAGAAGTTTAATTATGTTATTAACCAGGAAATAGAGATTCGATGATACGTCTATATCTGGAAACGAGCATTTCGCCCAAGCGGGTGACGAGTATCGAGAAAAGTTTTCTTGATGCTTATTTGAATCATCTGTTTGCTGATTTGAAGGAATTGGAATGCCAAGTAATACCGGTTGGAGGTAAGGATAAATTGCATTTGGTTGTTAATCAATATGAGGAATGTGCTTTGTCTGGAGGTCGTAACTTGACGATTTTCGATGCAGATGAGGCTGTTGACGGAGGTGGATTTGAGGTACGTCAGAAGGCTTTGTTGGAGAAGTTCGGAGAATTGGGGATCACTTCTGAATTGTTTCTGTTTCCTAATAACAAAGATGATGGAGATTTTGAATCATTGTTGGAACGTATTGTCAATAAAGATCATTCGGGATTGTTGACTTGTTTTGAAAGATATGAAACTTGCGTTAAGACAAGGAATAAACCGGAAGAAGCACCTATATATAAAGCGCCGAACAGAAAGGCCAAGATGTATTCTTATGTGGATGCTATGGTAAAAAGCCGTAGTAAAGACAGGGCATTTAAAGATGGCAATTGGTTTTTTGACAATCCCGAATATTGGGATTTGGAAGCCGATGCATTGATACCGTTGAGAAGTTTTCTTGAAAAATTTATTAGAATGTAAGATATTTGAAGGGGCGAGTGTAAGGAATATAAATTTTAATGAGACATATATGAAGGATTTGCTAAAGCAGTGGGGGAAACACGTTGTTGCCCTGATCTTGTTTTTGGGACTGGTGATGGTCTATTTTTCACCGGCGGTTTTTGATGGAAAAGTGGTTATGCAAGGCGATAATATCAAGGCGGTCGGGATGGGGCATAGCCAGATGGATCAATACGCCAAGACGGCACAGCCGGGTGAGTTCAGTGTCTGGTCGGATGCGATGTTCGGTGGTATGCCCTACGTTTCCAAATATGGCCAGGCTGCACCGAAAATGCCTTCTTATTCGATAGTGGATGGTTGGTTGAAAAAGGTGGGGTATGGCGATGCGGCTATGGTATTTGTCGGATTGGTGTGTTTCTACCTGCTGATGTGTGTCATGGGGGTAAACTGGTGGCTTGCGATTGCCGGAGCGTTTGCTTTTGCATTCGCATCCTATAATATCATTATTATCGAGGCGGGGCATATCGTGAAAGCATACGTGATTGGTTATATGCCGGTGACGTTGGCAGGTATGGCTTTGCTTTTCAGGCGTTCCTATTTGTGGGGAAGTGTCTTGTTCCTGTTGGGGGTAGCCTTGTCTTTGGCGAACGGGCATATCCAGATCACTTATTATCTGGTACTGCTTTGTGTTCTGATCTATTTAGGGTATGCGATCAAAAAGATCAGGGAGAAAGCGTATGGTGAATGGTTGAAGACTTCCCTGATTATGGTGGCCTGTGTCGTATTGGCCGTATTGCCTAACGCGCAAGGAATGTATTCCAATTGGGATCTGGGACAACACTCCATCCGTGGCGCTTCGGAGTTGACGCCGAAACCGGATGCAACGGGAAAAGTGGAGAAAGCTTCTACTGGCTTGAATAAGGATTATGCTTTTCAATGGAGTTACGGTTGGAAAGAGTTGATGACCGTTCTCGTACCGAATGTATATGGCGGTGGCTCGGGAGGAACGTTGGACAGCTCTTCCGAGTTATATAAGGAGTTGAAGAAAAACGGAGCCCAAGTGGGAAAAGAAGTACAAACCTATACTTATTGGGGTGATAAGGTATTCACTTCCGGGCCGGTCTATTTCGGGGCTTTGGTCTGCTTCCTGTTCGTCTTGGGTATGTTCGTGATTCGGAACTCGATGAAATGGTGGTTGTTGGCAGGAGCGGTGTTCCTGACATTCCTCGCGTTGGGACGTAATTTCGATTCTTTCAACGACCTGATGTTCCATTATCTGCCTTTGTACAATAAGTTCCGTACGGTCGAGATGGCGTTGGTGATACCGGGACTGGTATTCCCGATCGTTGCTATTTGGGGTTTGCGGGAAATCTTGGCAGAAAAAGTGGAGAAGGCTCGTTTGAAAAAAGGATTTCTTTGGGCTTTGGGGCTGACCGGAGGCCTTTGTGTGATCCTTTGGCTGATGCCTTCCTTGTTATTGGATTTTCGGTCTGCATACGATGCGCAGTTCCAAAGCCAGGTTCCGGAATGGTATTATACGGCCTTGTTGATGGATCGTGCTTCGCTGGCTTCGGCTGATGCGTTGCGTTCTTTGGTCTTTATTCTGTTGGGAGCCGGGTTGCTTGTCTGGTTCTGGAAGGCGAAGGACAAGAAGACAACAGCTACTTTCGTGAGCGCAGGTGTGGCGGTACTTATTTTGATCGATCTTTGGATGGTGGACCGTCGTTATCTGAATGACAGTAATTTTGTTAAGCAGCAGCCGGCGGAGATGTATAAGGAAACAGTTGCCGACAAGGCGATTTTGCAGGATACGGGTTCGACTTTCCGTGTTTTGAACATCAATAACCCGTGGCAGGAAACGAATACTTCCTATTTTCATCATTCTATCGGAGGGTATCATGCCGTCAAACTGCGCCGTTACCAGGAGTTGATCGACCATCGGCTGGATGGTGAGTTGCGTGGGATTATCGGTGCTTTGCAGAAGGCACAGACGGTCGAAGACGTGATGTCTGCGCTGGCTGCTTGTCCTTCCTTGAATATGTTGAATACCCGCTATGTCATCTATAACCCGGAACAGCAGCCGTTGAAGAATCCGTATGCATTCGGGAATGCCTGGTTTGTGGACAAGCTGGATATGGTGGATGATGCGGATGCCGAGATAGAAGCCTTGAATACGATCGATCCGTTGGAAACGGCGGTTGTGGACAAACGTTTCCAAAAAGAGCTGGAAGGATTTGTTCCGCAGAAAGATGCTGCCGCAACGATCGTGTTGGAAGAATATCGTCCGAACCGTTTGACCTATAAGAGTAAAGCGGATAAGGAACAACTGGCAGTCTTCTCCGAAGTCTATTACCATCCGGGTTGGAAGGCAACGGTCGATGGCAAGGAAGTGCCTCATTTCCGTGCGGACTGGATATTGCGCGGTATGCGTGTGCCGGCTGGTGAACATACGATTGTATTTGAGTTCCGTCCGTCCGGTTATGTGACGGCAGCATACCTTTCTTCCTACAGCTCATTCCTGATCCTGTTGTTGTTGATCGCTGCGATCGGTTGGTCGGGATGGAAATATTGGAAAAAGAGTAAAGAATAATATCATAGGGGAGTATGTCTGAACTCCTTTATCACGATCTTTCAGGCACGGATTACACGGATATTTTCTTTCCGTGTAATCCGTGCCTAAATTATGTCAATTAGTTTTATTTGTAGAACGTCTTCTCGAACGCGGAAAATTCTTCTTTCTTCAGAACCAGTCTGTTCCAGGCAGCATCTAAAAAACCGCAACCGTATCCTAACAGTTGGATAAAGGAGGCGATAATCGACAGGAAGCCGATTTTGATGCTTTTATTCTGAATCGAAGAGTCCGTAAAGATCAGCAAACAGAAAAGTCCGAGCGGCAATAAGCTCCAAGTGCAGAAGAGACTGCCGATTAGGAAAAAAAGCACTCCTAAAGTAAAGACCGCCGGCAATAGATGCACCAGTTTAAGCGAGTCCGGATATTTCTTGTACAGGTTGATACGGGCGATGCCGGAATTATAAACCTGGCGGAAGAACTTGCGCCAATCCGTACGTCTCTTGTGATAGACCCAGGCCGAGGGGAACAAGCATACTTTGTAGCCGTTCTTGAACAGGCGGATACTGAAATCGATGTCTTCTCCGAAACGCATGGGAGAGAAGCCGCTTAACGCTTCGTATGTGCTTTTCCTGATCCCCATGTTGAAGCTGCGGGGGTAGAACTTATCCATCTTCTTTTTCCCGCCACGAATGCCGCCTGTCGTAAAAAAGGAGGTCATGGAGTAGTTGATGGCCTTCTGCACATCTGTAAAACTGTCAGAGGCTTTGTCCGGTCCTCCGAAAGCGTCCGCACCGGTTTCTTTCAGTTCCTTGTTTACCGACTGGATGTAGCCGGGAGGCAGGATACAGTCCGAATCGAGAACAATCAGGTAATCGCCTTTGCTCTGCTTCGCCCCGTAGTTGCGGGCATTGCCCGGACCACCGTTCGGAATATAAAAATAGGAAACATCCAACTTATTCTTGAAAGCTTCGATTACATGCTGGCAAGTTTCTTTCGAGCCGTCTTCAACAATGACGACTTCGAAGTTTGTTTCACTCTGCCGCGTAAGGCTGTCCAACAAATCCTCTACCTCGTTGGGACGGTTGTAGACTGGGATGATAAGGGATAAATGGGATGTTGCCATATTTATTTTCCGATCAATAAGTTTTGTGCAAAAATACATATTCGTAAGAATTATCGGAAAGAAAATCCTCTTGATGTGATCAATTTGAATATGAAGTATCGTTTCGTAGGAAATGTTTATAAACATAATTGATACTTAGAGCCTGTTTAAATTTTGTTCAGCATTCTTTAGAGAGTCCTTTTAGAGTATGTTTTTCTGTTTTTATAAGGAGCATAGCGGGCTATGTGACGAATAAAAAGAGGAACACAGACCGGAAAGAAACTCAAAAGAAACTGAAATAAACTTTTTGAAGAAAATTTAAATAGGCTCTAAATACATAATCCCGGACAAATTAAATCCATACCTTTGTAAAATAAACCATTTAGTTATTGGGAAAATATGAAATTTAAACTTATCGCTCTGTCTGTCATACTTTCTATAGGATTTACAAATTGTTCAAAGAATGAGATTCCGGAATCCCGGACAACCCGTACCATTTTGGTCTATATGATGGCCAATAACAGCCTCAACAGTTTCGCCTCAAAAAACATAGAGAGCATGATCAAGGGGGCAACCGGCAGAAACCTCAACGGAGGGAACCTGATCGTTTATTATGCCCCTGTCGGCTCAAACCCGGAACTTCTTCAGATAAGAGAAGAAAATGGTATTGTCAGGAAATTCCATCTGAAAGATTATGAAAAGCAAAATTCGGCTGATCCGGACGTGATGAAGAATGTGATCGGCGAAGTGATCTCACAATATCCGGCAGACAGTTACGGATTGGTGCTATGGAGCCACGGGACTGCCTGGCTTCCTTCCGATTACCAGAATAAGTTGAAAGCATTCGGACAAGACGGTAACAACTGGATGGAGATTGATGGCCTGGCAAAGGGATTGCCGGATAACGTATTTGATTTTATTTTATTCGACGCCTGCTACATGGCAAGCGTCGAATGCGTTTACGAACTTAGAAATAAAGCCGAATATATTTTGGCTTCTCCCACCGAAACACTGGCAGACGGATGGCCTTATGCAGAGATGATGCCGCTACTGTTCGCCACTAACCTGCAACTGGAAAAGGTAGGCAAAACGTTCTACAACTATTATTTAAACGATTCCTATTCGTATGCCACCGTATCGCTTACAAAAACAAGCGGGCTGGATGATCTGAAAAACGCAGTCCGCGATATCTTGGCCGATAAGACCGAAAGCGATATTTACAACCTCGATCTGAAGAAGGTGCAAAGATTGGAATACTTGTACCGCAGCCCCGGGATGTTATATGACATGGCGGACTATATCAAGCAACTGGCGACAACCGAACAGTACAACAATTTCATCCGTTGTCTGGATAAAACGGTTGTATACAAGGAACATACTCCTGAATCTTATTATTACTACGGCATACCTCAACAGGCATTGCCGGTAGAAAGTTATTGCGGCCTGACCGTTTTCGCCCCGAAAGAATCCCTTCCCAAAATGTTCGAATGGTATAAACAAAGGGTTGGTTGGTACAAGGCTGTTTACGAATAACCCCTCTGTCACCGGATCAGGAAAGCCTTTTTAAAACGCTTTACCACACCTTCGGGATGATATATTTCAGCATAAAAGATATAGACACCTGTTTGTAGCAGGCTTCCGTTGCTGGCAATACCGCTCCATGTGATTTTACCGGAAGTACCCAACAACTCATGATCGGATATCTCGGCTACGCGCAGACCGGAGGTGTTGAAAACGAAGGCACGACAGTTATATCTCGGGCGGTCGAGCAGGTAGGAAATGGAATAGCTGCCAGATTCTTTTATCCACACAGGAGGTTCTATCCCTGTAGAACCACCAGACGACGCATCCTTGTATTGGGAGTTCTGATAACCGGGAGTGCCGTAGCCGGCTGTTTCCGAAGCAGAAGTCCAATTCGCAGGATCTTGTGTGGCAGCATCCGGATCGATGCGTTCAAGAGCGACTCCTTTTTTGTTTTTGACGGAATGGGCATGCCATTTCGATGAATAGGCGACTTCATCTATTACTGTTTCATCCGCAGTACGGAACAATACCAAGATGGAAGATGTATTGGCAAGAACCGGAAGCTTGGCCAGCTCACAAATAACGGATAGGTCGGCTATATCATAGAAAGAGGTGACGCCTTCCTGGCTTTTGGTCAGGAGGAGGTAGCTTTTTGCGTTCAACTTATGTGGGATAGAGGCCAAAGGATACCGGGTGTTGAGTGTACCGTCCGATTTACGGATGGCAACAGAAAGGGCAGACAAAGACAAAGGGTGATCCGAACGGTTATACAACTCGATATATTCGCTGCCTCCGGCATACGGGTCAGGGAGTAATTCGTTGATGATGATTTCTCCGGGCCGAACCGGATTCGTGATTACCGGAATGTCGGGATCATCGGGTTTATCCGACATGTCGGGCTGGTCCGGATCTGTCGAAGGCTCTTCTTCCTTATCGGGCGAGGAATTAACGAACCCTGGGGTTCCTCCGCGCGGATCAGTGCAAAGATGCCAGCCCGAAACAGATCGTTCCCAAGATCTACCGGTTGTGGCTTTGGCATAGGTGACCGAGTCGATCAAAGTTCCCGAATCACTATACAGGTGCAACAAGGCTCCTTGATCGTTTAACGCCGGAAACTTATCTATCGGAATAAGTAAAGCCTTGCCTGCGGCCGGTAAAGATTTTCCACTGTCATACAAAACGGCATAGCTTCCTGCATCCAGCGTCACATCGGGCAGTCCTTTTACTTTCTTGCCTGTCACGTTCCTGTATTCCCATCCGTTCAAGGACACCGGCACGGATGTTTTGTTGTATAATTCCACATACTCGACCATGCCCTGTGCGTCTCCCGGCTTTGCCATTACCTCATTTATCCGGATAGAACCGGGCAGGACATCGGCAGTATCTTTTCCGTCTTCGCCATCCGGTTCTTCACCTTCCACTTCAAATCTCATATCTTCCGAAAAATCGGAAATATGGTTACCCGACAGGTCCGTCACACCTTGGTAAGAGATTGTATATTGTTTGCCATCCTCCATTTCTCCCTCGAAAAGAGCGTTCACCGTAGTCTTCTTTTCCTCATCCACATAAGTTTTCCTGTAAGCCTCTCCAATGCCGGAGATACGGAAAACGGCCTTCTCTATTTCAACGGGTTTATCAAAAGTATAGCGTAATATGGAAGGCGATACAGGGCTGATGTCAAGCAATTTTGGAAATTCCGCAGGGGATGGTCCGGGTTTGCCGGATTCTTCCGGTTCGAGCGGAGTCGGTGTGATCCGGTCGGAAACACACACATTATCAATGCTGAATAAACCGCTTCGCGTCTTCGTATAATAGAATGTGAAAGTCATATACCCCCGTTCCGGAGGAACGTCAATCGCATACGTGCCACTTCCTTCCAATTTATAATTGGCCGCTCCTTCGGTTCGGCTGTACAATGTCCACTGTTCATTATTTTCCAATGTCACTTTGATATGTAGAGACAACGGCATGTCTGCAAAGTCCGTGCGCGGTGCAACCAATTCGGTTTTTCCATGACGCATCAATCCCAGCTCTTTCGTCCCGGTATTCCCAATACGCACATAATAATAACGTTCCTCGTTTTCCTGATACAAATACACACATAATTTATTCTCGTTGCTTGGAGCCTGCTGCATATATACATCAAATTCCCATTGCATATTTGCCGAATACGGAATATCCTTTCCTATAGACAGATTTCCCGCCCGGGTGGGCTTTATGACAAGTTGGAGCCTCCCTTCTTTATTAATTTTGAACGAATCCCGGTCTTTGCCGATCCAGTCGGGGCCCAACTCCGACCCGTCAAACGCTTCGTTTACCTGTGAAGTCACACAAAAAGGAAGTAATACGAAGAGAAAAAGAATAAATTGTTTCATAGCCTTCTGATTTTGTTTGTAATTTGTATATCTTTGCACCCCAAAGTGTTGTAACGGAAAGAGCGTAGAACTTTCCATACTCGCTGTAAATATACTATTTTTTTATAAACAAATTTATTAGTGCTCAAAATGAAAGTAGCAATTGTTGGAGTGAGTGGAGCCGTAGGACAGGAATTCCTGCGCGTACTCGACGAGAGAAACTTCCCGATGGATGAGCTTGTGCTTTTTGGCTCATCTCGCAGTGCCGGACGTGTTTATACTTTCCGTGGTAAACAGATTACCGTCAAGGAGCTTAAGCACAACGACGACTTTAAGGGAATCGATGTTGCTTTTGTTTCGGCCGGTGGCGGTACATCTGTCGAATTTGCAGAAACCATTACGAAACATGGTACTGTGATGATCGACAATTCCAGCGCATTCCGCATGGATAACGACGTACCTTTGGTTGTTCCCGAAGTGAACCCGGAAGATGCACTGAATCGTCCGCGCGGTATCATTGCCAATCCGAACTGTACCACCATCCAGATGGTCGTTGCATTGAAGGCAATAGAAAGCTTGTCGCACATCAAGCGTGTACACGTATCGACCTACCAGGCTGCCAGCGGTGCAGGCGCAACGGCCATGGCCGAACTGGTGAAACAATATGAACAACTGTTGAAAGGCGAAGAGCCGACTGTGGAAAAGTTCGCTTATCAATTGGCCTACAACGTCATCCCGCACGTAGACGTGTTTACGGACAACGGCTACACGAAAGAAGAAATGAAGATGTATAACGAGACACGCAAGATCATGCACTCCGACATCGAAGTGAGTGCCACTTGTGTACGTGTTCCGGTCATGCGCGCCCACAGCGAAGCGACCTGGGTCGAAACAGAAGAGCCGGTCAGCGTGGAAGACGCCCGTAAGGCTTTCGCCGAAGCCGAAGGAGTTATCCTGCAGGACGAACCGGCAAAGAAAGACTACCCGATGCCGTTGTTCATCGCCGGAAAAGACCCTGTTTACGTAGGCCGTATCCGTAAGGACATCACGAATCCGAACGGCTTGACTTTCTGGACGGTCAGCGACCAGATCAAGAAAGGGGCAGCCCTGAATGCCGTACAGATTGCAGAATATTTGTTGAAGGTAAAGAATATCGGATAACAGGTTTTACCTTTTTAAGAAAACAAAAAGGAGGTGTGTCAAAAACAGGTCAGTGATATCTGTATCCCGTTTTTATTTTGACGCACCTCCTTTTCTGCCTAAAATAACCCTTTGTTAGTCTTTTCGGCCTTCGAGGTCTCTTGTTCCCATTGCCAAGCAATTTGTATCTGACCGACTTGATTGGATAACCGGCAGTTTTGACCGGAGCGGTGATATTTTGATAAAGCATAAGCCGGATTGCTTTTTGGGAAATTAGTCTTAACTTTGCCTTTAGGGATATCAGATTGACAGGATTTATGCATACAGCACTCATAGGAAAGATAAAAGAAGGGGATCGTATCGCTTTTAACGAACTATACAAGCAATACTATCTCTCTTTGCGTGCGTATGCGGAACTGTTTTTGGATGAGGAGGAAGCAGAAGATGTGGTACAAGATGTTTTTTTGAACGTATGGATACGAAGAGAGACACTGGACGGTTCCCAGTCTTTACATGGCTATTTGTTGCGTTCCGTGTATAACACATCATTGAATGCATTGAAAAAGAAAGGCCACTCCGACAAGTACAGGTCCATATATGAATGTGAAATCGAGGAGATCGGATATAAATATTACGATCCGGACACCAACGACATCATACGCAAACTCTATAATCAGGAGTTGCGGGCAGATATAGACGCCGCAATTAATAGCCTTCCTGCAAGATGCCGGGAGGTCTTTACCCTGAGCTATCTTCACAATATGCCCGGCAAGGAAATCTCTTTGAAACTGGGCATTTCATTAAGTACGGTTGAAAACCATATTCATAACGCATTAAAACTGTTGCGTGAGAAATTGAAAGTTCATTATGCAAACATTCCTTTAAAAATAGTCGAACTTTTGATTATCAGCTATTTCCTGTATTGAATCCTTTGGTGCGACAGCCTGCTTTCATGGTCAGGAACTTGCCGGTTATTATATGAAGGTAGGAACATTTGCATAAAATCGTAATCATTCTTTTAGGTAGTTTCAAATAGTTAGTTGTATATTTATAAAAAGAAAATTTATACCAAGATGAACGACTTTATCATACATACATATTTATCCGGCAAAGCAACGGAAGAAGAAAAAGCGCAACTGAAAGACTGGCTGGAGCAGTCTCCGCAACATCAAGCCTACTTTTTCGAGATAAAAGCGATCCATAATGCCCAACAAGTCGTCTCTCGGATAGGCAAAAATGACGTTGAAAACTCATTGGCACACCTGAACAGGCGAATAGACACGCTCATCGGGTCGGGGAAGCGAAAAACCACCGCTCTTTATTTAAAGTATGCCGGCGTTGCCGCCGTGTTTGTCGGGCTCTGTTTATTTTATTGGTACACCAGTACTTTGAAAGGCGGAATGATATCCGATCGCGATCTTGTCACCTACGTGAACGAGTCGAACGATTGGTCTGTAAGCGAAGTCCGCCTCTCCGACGGAACGGTCGTATGGCTTGGAAACCGAACCCTATTGAAAACACCTTCAAATTTTACAGGAAAAGAACGCAGGGTGTATGTGGACGGAGAAGCTTTCTTTGATGTAAAAAAAGATGCCGCCCATCCTTTTGTCGTTCAGACGGCTCTACATGAAGTACAAGTGCTGGGAACCTCTTTCGAGGTCAGTACGGACGAGGAGAGAGGTATTTGCAAAACGATCCTGATGACAGGTTCCGTACAGCTTCAAGACAAGTCCGGGAACAAACTGGCCGTATTGGAACCGGGACAACAAGCCCGATATTTGCAGAAAACCGGCGATGTTGAAATCGAGAATGTAGATGTCAATGCGCTTACATCCTGGAGGTTCGGTTTGATATCACTGTCGAATGTCACATGTGGAGAGATTTTGGATTGCTTGGAAAAGACTTATCAAGTAAGAATCCGGATGGATACCGTATCTTTGGGCAATCGGCTTTACAATTTCTCTTTCAAACGTTCAAAAGGAGCCGAAGCAGCGCTGGAACAACTCTATTATATAACTGGAAAATCTGCTAAAATCCAACGCCTTGAATAAAATATTAGTCAAAATAAAAAAAATCCGTTTTGTTATAGGTGGTTTTTCCCTGTTAGTTGTATTAAATACGTAACAGGAAAAACATATTTTGGTTAATCTAAAGATAAAGTAGAAAAAGTTATGAAGAAAAATTTTTATGATTTTGCCTCCGTCAAACGTGCGTGCATAGGAATGTCTTTATGCTGCATGGTGGCAGGTGTCCAAGCGGCCTCGACAACCGATGTATTCGCCCAACGGTTTGACGTCGAGTTATCTCTCAACAACACGACATTGAAAGCTGTGGTCAATTCTTTGAAGCAACAAACGGATATTGTATTCTCATACGATACCGCTTTGGAATCTTTGCGAGTAAACAAAGTATCGGTCAAGGCGAAAAACAAAGGCATAGAGGCCATTCTGGAGCAGGCGTTCCGAGGTACTGAAATCAAATATAAGATTGAAGACCGGATTGTATTGATTTACAAGGAAGATACACCAGTAGCCAAGGCTAACGCCAAGCAGCAAATCACAAAAAAAATTTCGGGCGTCGTCAAAGATCCGGACGGTATTCCCGTTATCGGGGCGAACGTGGTCGTAAAAGGGACCACAAACGGGGTAACGACCGGATCGGATGGCAATTTCCAACTGGAAGTTCCGGAAAACTCAATTCTGGAGATTAGCTATATCGGCTACATAACCCAAAACATCTCGGTTAGCGGCAAGAATATATTCAATATCGTATTGGACGAAGATACCCAAAAACTGGATGAGGTAGTCGTGTTAGGCTATGGCGCCGCACAACGTAAACAAGACTTATCCGCTTCTGTCGGCATATTGAACAATACGGAAGATCTTGCAGTGCGTCCGGTGACTTCCACGGAAGGAATGTTGCAAGGACAATTGGCAGGTGTCACCGTGCAGGCCAATGGCGGAGACCCGACGTCTGTTCCTTGGATCGTGATCCGCGGACAAGGTTCCAAGAATGGCGACAACGTGTTGTGGGTTGTTGACGGTGTCCCCGGCGCACCCATTGCATCCATGAACGACATCGAATCGATTGTTGTGTTGAAAGATGCCGCCTCGGCCGCCATCTACGGAGCGCAGTCCGGTGCTGGAGGCGTAATCCTGGTGACTACCAAGAAGGCGAAAGCTGGCAGGACTTCGTTGAGCTACGATGCCACTTTCGGACTTCGCAAGGCCAGCAACATAATCCAGCCCTTGAACGCGGAGGAGCAGCTTGAGATGCGAAAACTCTCTTACGCGAATGCAGGACTTACGTTACCGACCGGTTGGGATTTGTCCAAAAACCCGTGGGTGGGAACGACACGCACTGACTGGATGGACGAGATCTTCCGCACCGCCTTCTACCAACGGCATAACGTCGCTTTGAACGTCGGTTCGGAAAATGCCTCTAACCGTGTTTCCTTTGCCTACGACAAAGATGAGGGCGTATTGATCAATACATTCAATAAGAATCTTTCACTCCGCTACAACGGTAAGTACAATCTGAACAAATGGGTGACAATTACCGAAGATTTCGTTTGGAAAAACAATGAAGGCCGTACGAAAGACACGAGCGACGGTTACACCGGTGTCGTTTCGGCTGCTATGTATATGCCCGCCAGTGCCACGGTCTACAATCCGCTGGACGGGACGTACGGCGGGACAACGACCGAAGATCCGGCTTATATTGCTCAATATGGCTCCAACTTTGCCGATATCCACGGAGATGCAGTCAATCCGGTTCGTCTGTTGAAAGCTGAAAACCTCTATAACCGGACCAGCAACATCTGGAGCACGACCAGCTTGCAGATTGCCAATATCCTGACCGGTTTGAAGTTCACCAGTCGTTTTACGTACAACCTGATGACCAATTATTACAAGAGATTCGTCCCGGTCCGTGACGAAGTAGGCAAACCGGCCCTGACAAACAATCTGGATGAAACGACATACCGTTCGGATGCGTGGAAAACAGAGAATACACTTACCTATGACAATACGTTCAACGACTTACATACCGTGGGAGCCTTGTTGTCCACCACCGCAGATCACTACCAATCACGTGGCTTTGAGGTGAACGGAAAAGATCTGTCGGACGAATCGACCTATTTGCAATATCTGGCTTACGCCAATACCGTCACCGCAACAGACTATCTGACAGGTCCCGATGCAAACGTGTCCTTGATAGCCCGTTTGGCTTATTCGTTTGACGACCGTTATTTTGTCACAGCCTCCTGGCGTCGCGACTATGCGGGGCGTTTGCCGAAAGAGAACAATTACGGAGACTTCCCTGCCGTAACAGCTGGTTGGAAGATCTCCAACGAATCATTCTTCCCTCAAAACGAGACACTCAACCTGTTGAAAGTCCGTGCATCTTGGGGACGTGTCGGCAATTTAGGTTCCATCTGGTATAATTACAAATCGGCATCATTGGGAAAAAGCTATTTGTCGGATCATGCGCAATACGGTATTGAGTCGAACAAGCTTTGGGGCAACTACGTCTACAACTCCACCGCATTGAATCCTGACCTGACTTGGGAAACTTCCGAACAATGGGACTTGGGACTTGACATGAACATGTTTGACAACCGCTTGAGCATGGCATTCGACTATTTCGATAAACGCACTTTCAACTTAATTCAGTCACAAACGATGAACTGGCCGGGGACAATCGGTATCGAAGCGATGTTGCTCAATCAAGGTGAAGTCCGTAACCGAGGTTTCGAGGCTCAAGTCAATTGGAACCAACAAGTGAATAAAGATTGGTCGTATTTCGTTTCCGGCAACTTTTCCTATCTGAAAAACTGGGTATCCGATATCGGTGTAAAAGATTCTGAGGGCAATCCGGGGGTTTGGACCGGCGGTGGTGGTTTCCGCAGTCTTCCTTATATGTACCAGACCGCCGAAGGAGAACCGTTGGGTTCATTCTACCTGATCAAGACGGACGGTATCTTCCAAAGCGATGCGGAAGCAGCCGCTTATGTAGATAAAAACGGCAAGCGGGTCCAGCCGAACGCCGTAGCCGGTGATTTGAAATTCATAGATGCCAACGGTGACGGGGTTATCGACGATAGAGACCGTCAATATTGCGGTAGTTCGACTCCCAAAACGACATTCTCGTTCTCCGGCGGATTCACTTGGAAAAAACTGTCCGTAAATGCCATGTTCCAAGGCGTAGGCGGAGTACAGTCCTTATACATCGGCAAATACATGGCATTAAGCGATGTGGAAGGCAATTTCAACCGCTCAAAGGAAATCATGAACGCTTGGAGCCCATCGAACACGGGATCTGACATCCCTCGCTTGTCGAAAAACGATCCCAACAGCAACTTCAACACGCCATCTGACTGGTATCTGGAAGACGCCTCTTACTTGCGTTTGAAGAACGTCACCGTATCTTATGACTTGAGCGCGGCACTGCGCAAATGCGCCCACCTGAAGGAACACAACAGCACGATGTCGGTTTACTTCAGCGGCGAGAACCTCTTCACGCTCACGAACTATTCCGGCATGGACCCGGAGACAGGCGGCTGGGATGCCTTGAAGTATCCGGTTTCTCGTGTGTTCTCTGTCGGGGTCAAACTGACTTACTGACCGGGAGTTTTTAAATGATATTCAACTTAACAAAGGATTAAAATGAAAAGATATATTACTGTATTAGCTTTATTTGCATTGGTTTGCAGTTCCTGTGGCAACCTGCTCGACGTCCAGCCGGAAGGAACCCCGACTACGACCACTTATTTCCAGAATGACGAACAAGCGATCGACGCGATCGATATATTATATATGGTATTCCAGCAAGAAGGTTGCTATGGGCGTGAGCTGTTTTGGGAACAGGGCGCCGCATGCGACATTGTCTGGGGACGTACCCGCAGCTACAATACGTTGGCTACTTTTGCCTACACCGGCGACGAATCTCCTTTGAGGGATGTCTTCAGCCGCATGTATGCCACCATGTCGCGTGCAAACTGGATCATTCAGGAACTGCTGAAGAAAGAAAAAGAGACAGAGTTGACCGCCGTTGAAAAGCGTAGTTTGGGAGAAGCCTTTTTCTGCCGGGGATGGGCGCATTTTCTAATCGCCTACCGCTACGGTACGGACAAACAGGGAGTGCCTTTTGTCCGTTATGAGGACTTCCCGAACGGTTATGACAACTCTATACCTCTTCAGCGGAAGACCGTCATGGACAATTACCAACTGATTGTCGAAGATATGGACCGGGCGGTTTCCTATCTCCCGAAATTCGAATCTTATGATGCCGATAACCGAGGCCGTGCACATCAGGCTGCCGCTGTTGCGTTCAAGGCAAAAGCATACGCTTACTGGGCTACTTGGGACGCGACCCGATGGAATCAAGTCGTTGAAATGGTCAACCAATTGGAACAAGAGTATCAGCGTGACCTGGCGCCGGTGTTGACAGAGGTTTTCTCGTCTGACATGAGCCATTACTGGAACGCCGAATATATCTGGAGTATTCCGGGCATAGGCGGTGCGACGGGAGGCGGAACCGAATTTCCGGGTATTGTTCTTGAAAACAAAGGATGGGGCAAATATAACGGTTGGGGACAGATGAAACCCAGTTACGACATTTATGAAGAGATGGCCAAAGACGGTGAAGGGAATGAGCGCCTGGTCCGCTCGATTCTGGAATACAACCAAGAGTTCCCGTTCTTCGGCGAGACGCGCAAATTTTGGTCTACATCCGACTTGGAGGCAGGCTTCATGATCAATAAATATATGGAGCCGTTCAAATATGCCGATCCCGTGGCGGAAGGAGCCGCGAGTGCCAACGGGGACTGGCCGACGGTCCGTCTCAATTTCCCGATCATCCGTTTTGCGGAAATGTTGTTGTTCCGTGCCGAAGCGTATCTGATGACAGGGAAGGCCGAACTGGCGAAAGCGGACCTCAACCGTATTCGCGAACGTTCCAACTTGACGCCTCTTGCCGGTATCGTAACGATGAAAGACCTGTATCACGAGCGCCGGTGCGAGTTGGCTTTCGAGTTTACGGATCATCTGTTCGACTTAAAGCGTTGGAACCGTTCTTCCAATTCTGACATAAAAATGTTGGCGGACCAAGAATTGAACGCGCATCCGCGCATCCGCAGATACGAAGACCGGGCAAATCCGGAATCTGCATTCACAATCACCGGTTACGAAGACTATACCAACAAGAACGAATACCGGGCGCACATGATCGTATTCCCGTATCCAAGTGAAGAAGTTACAAAATCGAATGGTCAGTTGAAGCAGAACGAAGGCTATTGATCTGCATCTTGATACATGTCAAAGTCAAAATGATTTTTTCCATTACGGGCTGTCTTGTTCTAAAGATAGCCCGTATTTTTTTACCTCATTTCCCTCAGCCCCTCTTCCAGCGTATGCGGGCGATAGCCCAATTCGCGTTTCGCTTTCTCGGCGGACAGTCCGCTGTTACGTGGGCGCGGGGTCGCCTCCTTCATCTCTTGTGTCGTGACCGGACGGATCAGGGAACGGTCCAGCCCGAAGTAATCGGCTACGCGATACGCCATTTCGGCGATAGAGAGATGTTCTTCGCCACAGATGTGATAAATACCGCAATTGCCGGAATATGCCAGCCGTTCCACTCCGTCGGCGATATCCGCCACCCAGGTTGGCGTACGGTATTGGTCGGAAACAACGCGAATCTCCTGTCCTGACTCCAGGCGGTTCTTGACCAATTGGAGGACATTGCCATGCTGTCCCGGCAACGCCTTCCCGTAGACCACCACCACACGGGCAATCGCATAGTCGCGGCATATACTTGCTACCGCCTGTTCTCCCTGATACTTGGTCACGCCGTAGTAGTTGAGCGGGGCAGGCAGGTCTTCTTCCGTATAAAGACGGTCGCCTTTCCCGTCAAACACAAAGTCCGTAGACAGATGGATCAGGCGGCTTCCCTGATGCTTGCAACAATAAGCCAGGTTCTCTACCGCCGACACGTTAAGGGCATACGCCTCCTCGTGGTGCTGCTCGCAATAGTCCGGAACGGAAAGAGCCGAACAGTTGACGACGACATCCGGACAGACGTGGTCGAACAAGCTTTCCACCGCCGGATAGTCGTTGATATCCAACCGGACGAAAGTATGGTTCCCTTCCGGACGGATATCCGGGTGAAGGGAACAGCCGAAAACTTCACATTCTCCGTTCGACGAAAGTTTGTCCAGGATTCTCCGCCCGGCAAACCCGTTTGCACCTACAATCAATATCTTTTTCATCAGAACATATAGATCAGGACACCCAGCACACGGTGGTTCGTCACCGAATGGGTATCCTTTATTTTACCGTTTCGGGTATCCATTGTGCCATACCAGGCAAGCGAAGGGCTGTACTCCGCACCCAGTTTCCAGTGAGGCAGATTATAAGAGAGCTGGAGGTTGGTGGTAAACACCTGGTCCACATCCAGCCCGACACCGTATGTCGCTCCGGCGATCTCCTTTCCCGTCCCTAAGTTCTTCAGATATCCGACAAAGACTCCCGGCTTCCATTTCTTGCCGTAGACCACGTTCAGCCAGGTCATGGAATGGCGGTAAGGCGTGTACTCCTGCTCTCCTGTACGCGGGTCGGTGGAGGTAACCGCATAACCACCCAGCATACAGGCTTGCGTCAGGTTTGATGCAAGCAAGGTCTTGCCGGCAATCAACCAGTTCGAGGCCGTGTATTTGGCATGCGCTTCGAAAGAGAGAGAGGTGACCCGCTCATTCACTTTATACACCCGCTCGTCCACTGTCGTCTGCTGCCGGGGCTTCAAGGACAGCACTTCCATGCCGACGCCGGCAATCAAACCGTCCGCTTTATAATCGGCCGAAACGTAGACTTCCGGGATGCAACTGTTCTTTATATATTCCTCGCTCTTTCCGTTCGGGCCGGCAGACAAGTACTGCAATTGCCACAACATGGCTCCCGTCAGTTGCAACCCTTTGCCCGACGTGTACCGGTAACGGATCTGCGGGCTACGGTTGAACGGCTGGAAAGGCGCACCGGTCGAAAGGTTCAACATCTGCGGCGACACGTCGCCGAACAACGGATGCCAGGTTTGTCCCACTAACACCGCCGATTTGCCCCAATCTAAGTTGACATAAGCATGGCGGATACGCAAGACCGCCCAGTTGCTCCCGGAGCCGCGAAAATCCGCCTCCAACTTGGCTGTCGTCACGGCTTTCCCGATGTTCGGTCCCGTCACATCCACTCCCAAGCGGGAATAGAGCAGATAGAAACTCCCGTTGGCCGTGGCGTTCAGGTCGTTCCCGTCGGCATCCGAATTCTTGTCTTTCGGGTAAAGATGGAATAGCCCGTCCACAATTTCAGCATTGGCACGTGAATTGTAAAACAGATCGCCACGTACCTGTCCGTAAAAGGTATAAGAAAAATTCTTTTTCTGGGCATGACCGGCCATGACCGTACACAAGGCCGCGAAGAGTAGTAAGTATCTTTTCATTTCTGTCTTTTCAAAATTGATCGCAAAGGTAAGGAAGTTTGGGCTTTCTGCAAAATGGAAAGGGCTTTACTGCAACCTTATCCGCAAACAGGAGATATCCCGGGCAAGAGCGCCTTTGCATTATTAATACGTTCCCGCCCGGCGGTCCGCAGTTCCATCTGGTGGAAACATTCGTTTCATTGTGTGGAACCTTTTGTTTCATGTGCGGAAACTTTTAGTTTCATCGCGTGAAACCGAAAGTTTCAAGCCGAGAAAATTATTGGAACTCTGAAACCCGCTTGGGAAAAGGGGATGGGAAATTCTTCCGGCCTTTAAAAGTAATACATCACAAGTCCCAGCACACGATGGTTCGTGACGCTGTGCGTGTCCACGACTTTGCCGGATGCGCGGTCCGTATCGCCATACCAAGCCGTCGTCGGCATATATTCCAAGCCGATCTGCCAATGAGGCAGATTGTAGGAGAAAGCGATATTGGTAGAGAAAACCTGGTCTATGTCCAATCCCATGCCGTACTTGGTGGCGGAAACCAAGGCGTCGGCCGTTCCGAGGTTCTTGGTATAACCGGCAAAGAAGTGCCCTTTCCACTTTGTCCCGCAGGTGAAGTTGACCCAGGAAGTGGAATGGCGGAAAGGCGTATATTCCTGTTCGCCGTTGTCCGGACGGACGGAACTGATGCCATAACCGCCGATCAACGCCGTATGGTCCAGGCAGGAAGCCAACAGGCTCTTGGCGGCAAAGGAGAAACGACGTCCGGTGTATTTGACATGGGCTTCGTAGGAAAGCGTCGTCATACGTTCGTTCACCTTATAAGTCTTTTCATTCCAGAGCGAAGAAGTACGGGGTTTCAGGGAGATCAGATGCACGCCGCCGCCCGCCAGCCATCCGCTGCCGGAAGCATGATCGGCTCCGAGATAAAACTCGGGCACGCAACTGTTCTTTATATATTCCTCGCTCATCCCGTTCGGGCCGCTTGAAAGGTATTGCAACTGCCAGAGGGCGGAAGCCGTCAGCTTCACCTGGCCCGCCTTATATTGGTAACGTATCTGCGGCTCGCGGTTGAACGGCTGGAAAGGAGCGCCGGTGGAGAGGTTCAGGATATCCGGGCAGACACTTCCGAACAAAGGATGCCAGGTCTGCCCGATCAGGACTTGGCTCTTTTCCCAATCCAACGCCACGTATGCCTGCCGGATGCGCAGCATCGTCGTGCTGGAAGAAAAACCTCCGAAATCGACTTCGATCTTTGCGGAAGAACGGGCCGTGCCGATATCCGGGCCGGTCACATCCACTCCGAGGCGCGAAGTGAAGGTATAGAAACTGCCGTTGGGACCGGCATTCAGGTCGCGTCCGTCCGCGTCCGGCTTCTTGTCCAGCGGGTACAGGTAGAAATTTCCGTCCACCGGAGCCATATTGGCACGTGTATTATAAAAAAGGTCTCCACGGACGAAACCGTAGAACTTGTAAGTGAAGTCCTTCTTCTGTGACATCGCCGGAAACATCGTGCAGATGCCGGCCAGCAGGAATATCAGCTTTTTCATCCTTATAGCTTGTTATCAGTTTAACAGAGTTGAGCCGCAAAGATATATATTTTCCTGTATTTCATTTGAAGAACGAAATATTATTTGTTACTTTGCTTCCAAGTTGTAAGCCTTAAAGGCCAAATTGATCAATAATGTAAACGACATAACAACACATCATGGAAAGTAAAAAATTTTTACTACAGGAGAAAGACATTCCTACAGCCTGGTACAATATCGTGGCTGACATGAAGAACAAACCGCTTCCTCCGCTGCACCCCAAGACAAAGCAACCGCTTACGCCCGAAGATCTCTACCCTTTGTTTGCCAAAGGGTTGGTCGAACAGGAAATGAACGAGACGGATGCTTGGATCGAAATTCCGGAAGAGGTGCGCGACATGTATAAGATCTGGCGACCGACTCCGCTGGTTCGCGCTTACGGGCTTGAAAAGGCGCTCGACACGCCGGCCCACATCTATTTCAAGAACGAGAGTGTCAGCCCCGTCGGCTCGCATAAGCTCAATTCAGCCATCCCGCAGGCTTATTTCTGCAAGAAGGAGGGCGTGACCAACATCACGACTGAGACGGGCGCCGGACAGTGGGGAGCCTCGATGGCTATGGCCGCCAAACATTTCGGTTTGGAATTGGCGGTCTATATGGTAAAGGTCAGCTACAACCAGAAACCCTACCGCCGTTCCATCATGCAGACGTTCGGTGCTGCCGTCATCGCATCGCCGAGCATGAGCACGCGTGCCGGACGTGACATCATCACGCATCAGCCGAACTACCAGGGCAGTTTGGGAACCGCCATTTCCGAAGCGGTCGAACTGGCAACGCAGACGCCGAATTGCAAATACGTAATCGGCAGTTCGCTCAACCACGTGATGCTTCACCAGACGGTGATCGGGCTGGAGGCCGAAAAACAGATGGAGATGGCCGGGGAATATCCGGATGTGGTGATTGCTTGCTTCGGTGGCGGTTCGAACTTCTCCGGTATCGCGTTCCCGTTCCTGCGCCACAAGCTGACGGAAGGAAAAGAAATCCGCATTGTGGCCGCCGAACCGGCTTCTTGCCCGAAACTGACACGCGGGCAGTTCCAGTACGACTTCGGCGATGAAGCCGGCTACACCCCGCTCTTGCCGATGTACACGTTGGGACACAACTTCTCGCCGGCCAATATCCATGCGGGCGGCCTGCGTTACCACGGTGCAGGCACGATCGTCAGCCAACTGAAGAAGGACGGCCTGATGGATGCCGTGGATATCCAGCAGCTTGAAACATTCAAGGCCGCCACGCTCTTTGCGCAAAGTGAGGGCATCATACCGGCTCCCGAATCTTCCCACGCTATCGCTGCCGCCATCCGCGAAGCGGAACAGGCCAAGATCGAAGGCAAGCCGCGCACGATCCTGTTCAACCTCTCCGGCCACGGCTTGATCGATATGGCCGCCTACGACCAGTACTTGGCTGGCGACCTGACCAACTACGAGGTGACAGATGCCGATGTGGAAAAGAATCTTTCGGAGATCGAGAAGATCATCAAGTAAGAACAATAAAAGCCGGTCATTTTCGTGGCCTCGCGAAAATGACCGGAAACTTTCAACCCTAAGAGAGCCTGTTCAGATGACGGTAAAGGGGATGGTTGTTTTCAATTCGACAAAATGATATGCAACAACTGAAAGGTATATACGATATTGAAAACAGGCTCTGATAAAATCGTAAAAGATGAAAATGGCGCTAATAACAGGGACTCACGTCTTTTGTTATTCGCGCCATTTCCGGTTGTGTCTATGAAATATTTTAAAATAGGTATTATGAGAAAAATGTCGTCATAACTTGTTGCCGGGGCAACCATATTCTGAACATTATTACTTTCAATTTGCGATGCAAATATAGGTTCCATTCCTTAATTGGCCAAACATCTGCTTGCATATTGTCACTGAATATAGCTTATTTAACACTATTCAAGTGCTCGCTCATCTCATGCGTATTGTAAGAAAATAGTCAGGCATCCCTCGGATATCACGATTAACCTTCCTTAAATTCGAGTATATCCGCCGGTTGGCAATCAAGCTCCTTACAAATTGCTTCAAGAGTAGAAAAGCGTATGGCTTTGGCTTTACCTGTCTTTAAGATTGAAAGATTGGCCGGAGTAATGCCGATACGATCGGCCAAATCGCCCAAAGCAATCTTTCTTTTTGCCATCATCACATCCAAATTCACTATTATAGCCATATCTTACTCCTTTGGTTATCCGTTAATTACGATACTGTCAGTTTCACTGTCTTTGTTTTCCGATATTTGCCAAGCCGGAACCTTTAAGCTCCGGTTCATCTTAAATTGTCAACTCCTGTTCTTCCTTCATCTGCAGACCGATTGCAAAAATGCGGCCTACTAATAAAGCGATCAGCCCCATTATCAACGTCATCGACTGGAAGTCGCACCAGAGATTATGCTCATAGCCTTCCAACTCGAACAGGCGGGTTGCCGTCCAGTAATTCATCAGCATATAAGTCTGGGTCATCACGAAAGAGATCAGCAGATTACGTCCGATGCGGTTCAAACGGCGCACATTCATCCAATCGAATATCACCTCGTGGTTGATCGCATTAATCAGCTTGTAGAATTGGATGATTGCCTTTATGATAAAGAACAGACCGATCAGTGCAAGGAAACTTACATATCTCGCTATTCCGACATCTTTGGATTTCGCCCAGACCAATGTTTTGATATGTGAAGCCGGATACCACTCCTGATCCTTCTGGTTGAGCAATTTGTCAGAGGTCAAAGACTTCGGCCATAAATTAAGAGCCAGCGGACTTAATATTTCCGCATTGATATGTGCTGTTCCTTGCCCATGCGCTTCTTCCGCTTGTGACATTTGTTCTTTGAAACCGTCCACAAAACCATTGCCCATCGAATAGATGCTCGGGACTAAAGACAAACCGACAAAGAAAAATATCAATATGCAGATTAAATTCAATTGCTTTTTCATAATCTATAGCTTTCTTTAAGTGCCGGGTAGCCCCAGCACTTATGTTTATTATAAACCTTTTATATCAAACGGCATGCGGGCAATAATGCCGGATTCCGTTTCTGCCCGGCGGATAGCCGAGAACAGTTTGAATTGCTCTTCGCCCATTACGGATTTGGCGATGGAGACTTTTGCTTCATCCATCTGTTTCTCCATGAATTTGGTAAAGAAATCTTTCGGGCCGTCTGCTACTGTTACAGAATAATCAGTCAATTCCGCCAGAGTCGCAGCCTCCTTGATTGCATCATCCATGCCGCCCAACCGGTCGACCAAGCCTCTTTCCAACGCCTGTTCGCCTGTCCATACGCGTCCTTGTCCGATCGAATCGATCTCGGCCTTTGTCATGCCGCGGCCATCTGCGCAACGGGTCAGGAACAGATCGTATGTCTGTTCTACACTGCGCTGGATCAGCGCCTTTTCATCTTCACGCATCGGACGGCTGATGTCTCCCAGGTCGGCGAATGTATTTGTCTTAACGATATCCGTGGTTACACCTACCTTGTCGAAGGTTCCGGCAAAATTACGAACGACACCGAATACACCGATTGAACCTGTCAGTGTCGTACGTTCGGCCACAATCTTGTTGGCGGCACAGGAGATATAATAGCCACCGGAAGCGGCATAGTTACCCATTGAGACAACGATCGGCTTCTTGGCTTTCAGCTCCACCACTTCCTTCCAGATCTGTTCGGAGATATAAGCACTGCCTCCCGGAGAGTTCACACGGAAAACAACGGCTTTTACATCCTCATCATCTTTCAGCTTGCGCAGCTTTTTGGCCATTTCTTCCGAAATCACTTGCTCGTCGGCACTGAAAGGGGAAGAATTGTCTTCCATGATCGAACCTTCCGCATACAAGATTGCGATCTTATTCTTACTGTCTTTTTCTTTTACTTTGATAGAGGCTACTTTGTCCACTCCTGCCGTTTTCAGCTTGCCTTTCACATCCTGTCCGGCCATTTCTTTCACACAGTTCTCTACCTCATACCGATAGCGAAGTCCGTCCGCCAATTTGTAATCGACAGCATGGGAGGCCTGGCCCATTGCAAGACCTTCGTCCAGGTAACGGTTCAATTCGTCGGAAGAGATATTACGGCTTTTCTCGATAGCAGTTGTCAAGTTTCCCCATACACTGCCCAAGAAAGAAGTCAACTGTTCACGGTTGGCATCGCTAAACTTTTTCAGGAAAAACGGTTCCACCGCACTCTTATAAGTTCCTACCTTGAAGATATAATGTTCCACTCCTAACTTTTCAGCCAATCCGGTAAAGAATAGGCCCTGTGATGCAAGCCCGACCAAGGAGATACTTCCCTGCGGATTCAGAAAAACTGAGTCGGCCACACTACACAGGTAATAAGCTCCCTGCGTATAATAATCGCCGTACGACACGATAAACTTACCGCTATCCTTAAAGTCCGCCAACTCGCGGCGGATCGCTTCGATCCCGGCAAAGCCTGTGGAAAGCGATCCGGCTTCCAGATAAATACCTTTAATATTATCGTTTGCCTTTGCACGGCGGATCGCTTTGATCACGTCCGACACTGCCGTTTGGTTACTGCTTTCCCCCATCAGTTCCGAAAAAGGGTTCTTCACGGCCTGATCGACCAAGACACCATTCAAAGACAATTTGAATACTGTGTTCTGGTCCGGTTTGTACTCCGAAGATCCGTCAGCGCTGGCAGCTACTCCTATGACGAAAAAGATGGAACCCATCATTACGATTCCTAAAGCAATCAGTACGCCCAGTGTGGATGCAAATACTGTTTTGAAAAATTGTTTCATAATGTTTTATGTATTTTGTTGTTCGTTTCTCAAATAATATTTATCGTTTTTCGATATGCAAAAGAATATGTTATTTTTGACTTTACCAAATATTTTTATCGAAAAACGATAAAAATATTACGAATTACATAAAAATATATATTGAAATGGGGAATGAAGGGGGCGGTAGGGATAGGCTTGGAACCTGCCCCTACATGGATTGTCTGGTTTGCAACAGACCGGTTATGAATGGACCGGTTACACTCTTCCCAGATACTCATCCACCGTATAATTCAGAAATTGGTTGAATGGATGCAAAAGCTTGAAATCTTCAATGGCCTTATCCATCCAGTCCGGTTCGAAAAAGAATTCATCCGGTTTATAGGAGACAACGCAAAAATCTTTGTGACGAAGGATTTCGTCGTATTTGAAGTCGGAAGGATAACCGGCAGGCATACGTTTCAGTACTTCGCCTTCCATCGTCGGATATGTCTTCTTGAAAGCCGGCTTTTCCATGATGGCTACAAAATCTTCTATATTTTCATAGATGTCTTTACGAAGCGCTTTCAGCAAAGCCGGCGGCGGACACCAAACGCCACCCGAAAGCAGGCAACCGCCCGGTTCAAGATGGATATAATATCCGGCACGCTCGCTACCCCGTCCGCCACAGGAAGCCATATAGGCTGCAAAATGAATTTTATAAGGAGTCTTGTCCGGTGAAAAACGGATATCCCGGTAGATACGGAACAGGCAATCCTTCGCCTCCAATCCGGCTATTTCCGGATCGAACAGGGCAATCCGTTCAATCAATTGTTGTACTTCGTCGATAAAGCCTTTACGAAGGGAATCGTAACGGTCTTTATTTGCCTGAAACCATTCCCGGTTATTGTTCTGACGCAGTTCCGTCAGGAATTGTATTATTTCAGCATTCATACCTTAATATATTATTTAAAACATAAATCCCAAAAGTCTTATGCCACTCTTGCGGCGGCAGTTTGGCATTCCGTATATCGCAATAGCTGCTGCCCTGTAGTAATTTCCCGTCTACCGGTATTTCGCGCAAAGCACCGGTTCTTTCCACACACTGGCTACTTGACGGAACATTCGTTTCCATATAACCGATATGGACCGGGACCGGTTGTTTAGGCGAACAGCCGGCAACCAGTCCGATCCATAGTACTAATCCAAGAAAACGCATCATAGCTTATTTCATATAAACGACCATCAATACCGGATTATCATCTTCTGTCAATTTTTTCAATTGGGGATGTTCCAGGACTGCCGGATTCTTTTCTGCTTCTTTCATAAGATCACCGACCTCCCAGACAGAGACCAGAGTGTTCCGGTCCAAAGAAGTCGCCGGACGCAAAGGCAAAGCACCGGGGAAGTCATTCTTGATATAACCGCCCGGAATGGAAAAACATTCCTTCGCCTTTTTGTCATAAAGCACCATATGACGCTCCCGTTGCTTTTCTCCCGCCCAATAATTATAAGGCATAAAAAGCAATGAATCGGTTTCTATCACCTGGTTGCGGATATATGGAGCAGCAATCGTGTTGTAGGTTTTCCAGTCACCATCGCAGGCTTCCATGCGGCACTCAATGGGGATGGAATATTTGCCTAAATCGAGGATATAACGGGGTTGGAGCTCCTTTTCCGTCACAACGAACAAAGTATCATTGTAAAACTCTTTGTAGCAAATCAAATCTTTATAGCGGAACATGTATCTGTCTATGCCACTCATCATCAGCCACCGGGTTCCGCTTTTGACTTCAAACAGGTCCGAACGATAAAAGGTATTCAATATATTCTCTTTTTGACTGGAGATATAGATACGTTCTTTTTGCTGCCCGCTGCTATTCAACATGAAGGTCGCCACCAGGGTGTCATTCAACATGGCAAATTGTGCCGTTTCCTTATCCGGTATCTTTATGTCATAAAGGAATTTTCCGGTTTCCATTTCATAGACATTGATCTTCCCTGAGGTCGTCAGCATAAAGACCAATCCCGTATCCTCGTTCACATCTATCTGCTGGAAATAGTTGAATTGTCCGGGGCCACTGCCTCTCGAACCGATGTCCCTGACAAACTTCCCATCCGCCGTATATTGATACAACCTCGTATTACTGGATACAAACCAATATTTACCGGTCTTTACCACCTTCCCCGAATTTATAAAATCGATCAGGCACTTATCATTCGTTTCCAACGGAACATACTGTACGGAATCGGCAATATCGCTCAACTTAATTTCCCGCTCGACACCGACTCCTGCCTCGAACGGAATGGTTATCGGATACTCCGGCTCCACAGGTTCAACTTTGGCTATTACCGGTTTTTCGGCATTCTTTCCCGCACAGGCCGAAAGAAACACGACTACACTAAACAAGAATACTTTTCTATATTCCATATTTATATCGATTATATTGTTCGGATATTCTGCCTATTCCAAGCCGGCGTCTTTCAACATTTTTCGCGCTTTCTCTTCTTTTTCCTTATTCAGGGCGAGCGTGTCGGGTTTAGCACCGCTTTTACGCAAATCCTTTTCTCTTTTCTGTACTTTGAGCATTTGTTCCTGCATCTTCTTGCGCCTCAGAAGTTCGTCTTCCGGCATTTGCGGCAGTTGGGCGACCAATGCACGCAGATCGGAGACAGCTAACTTCGTTTTCTTTCCATCAGGAGCCAACATCGTCACTTCGTCGGCATTCTTGAAAAAAGCATCTTCGCAAACCGCCTCCAGGAAAGGGCGATAGTTATATAGATATTTCTGCGACTTGTCCGTCTTCATATAAGCTGTCAGGTAAGTATATTTGCTGAAAATTGTCTTTTGCAATTCTTTCTCTTTCTGGAACAGTCCCGGATCGACATCCCAATAATGTCTGCTGATCTCATACAGGAAGTTCAACTGAGTAGGATCTTTCTTCCAAGCCGCATAATACAGCTTTTCCGCCTCTGGCCAACGCCCGTCCCGTTTCAATACGTCTCCCCGGAAAGTGGTCAGCAGATTAACGAGGAACTTTTTCGGTTGCATGTTCTTTTCTGCCAGGTCAAAAAGTTCGTAAGCCCGCTTGCGGTCGTATGTTTTTCCCAGGGAAGCGCCATACAGCATGGCTGTTTCCACATCCGTCGAATCTATTTCATAGGCTTTTTCCAACAGTTCGATCCCATCAAGCGCATGGCCGGACATATAGCGGGCCGCACCTGCATATTTAAGATTCAAGAAAGAGGAATCGCCATCGGCCAACAGACCGGTATAGACCGAATCAGCCTGTTCATAATCTTTCGTCATATAGAGAGCCATCCCTTTGCTCTGCCGTATCTGACCGTTATCCGGATTGTAAAGCAAAGCGGTATCGCACACTTGTAACGCTCCTTTCCCGTCTCCCATTCGGAGCAACGTATTGATCAGGGAAGATGCCACACGCACATTTTCCGGGTTCAGTTCCAAGGCACGGGCATACAAAGAGAGGGCGATCATCGTATTTGGACCGGTCCCTCTTTTGATATGGCAGTCAGCCAGTCCGGTCAGGATGGAAGAATTCTCACCTTCGATGGAAGCGAGTATATGATAGTGTTCCGTTGCTTTACCATAATCTCCCAACTGGTAATAGAGTCGTGCCAGTTGGTAATTGGCATAGAAATTCATACTGTCGGCTTCCAACACTTTATAATAGCAGCGTTTAGCTTCCGCTATCCTTCCGAAATTGATCGCGTTTCGGGCTACGGCATTCAACGCATCCACGTTGTTCGTATCCATTTTCAGGCAATAAGAAAAGCACCGATATGCATCCTTATAGCGCAACAATCCCTCATACGCTTGCCCGATTGCCGACATTGTGGCGTAATCGGCCGAATCGGCAGGGGTAAGGCTGGCCGTACGTGCAATAACTTCCTGGAATTGTTTTTTATTGACCAATTCCTGGAGCGTCAAACTCTGCGCCTGCCCGCAAAGGGACAGTATGCAAAGAAACAGTGATAGAGAAAACTTACATTTCATAATGGTATCGTGTTTATGACCTATTCCGGTCAATTACTGCAAACGGAAAGTAACCGGAACCGTATATTTCACGGCTACAGCCATATCATTTTGTATGCCGGGATTCCATTTCGGCATTTCCCGGATCACCCGGACAGCCTCTTCATCCAGCGAAGGATCGATCCCACGGGTTACTTTAATATTTCTCAGACTTCCATCCGTATCGACAACAAAAGAGCAAGAAACACGGCCTTGTATTCCATTCTCCTGGGCAATAATCGGGTATTTTATCCGTGTTGTCAGATATTTCAACAACGAAGTGTGCCCGCCCGGAAATTCCGGCATCTGTTGCACGACTGTAAAGATACGGCCGGATGTATCGATTCTTTTAGCCTGTTTCTTCGCGTATGACACAGATGTCTTTTTCTTTTCTTCGGAGAGCCGGAAAGTAACCGGAACCGTATATCTGACATTGACCGCTTTGCCTCTCTGTTTTCCCGGCGACCATGCCGGCATGGAGTTTATCACACGCAAGGCTTCCTCGTTTAGTGCCGGACTTGCTCTGCGAATCACTTCCGCATCCGAGACAATCCCGTCTTTTCCGACAACGAAAGAACAACTGACTCTTCCTTCTATTCTGTCTTTCATGGCCGATTCCGGGTATTTGACATTCGTTTTCAGGAATTCCAGCAAAGCTGCTTGTCCGCCCGGGAACTCCGGCATCACCTCTACAATGGTAAATATCTGGTTACTGGCGCGTTTGGCTACTTCGATCTCTTCCTCCGATAGCACATACTCCTCACGTTTTTCGGCAGGAGAGGCATCACCGGCAAAAGGAAACGGCAGGATGGCATTCGGCTGCAGGATGTCGGCAAACGTGCTTTCCGTCAGCTCGTCTGTGACACGAGCCAGCCTATCGATGTTGCTCAGGATCAGCAAAGCGCCCACAACCGGTATAAAAATCAGGTATTTCGTGCGCCCGATACTCCGGGAACGTTTCTTGTTCATCATGCTGATCCGGTTTTTCAGGTGCAGCATGTTAAAGTGATTGGATAAAGAGGCGGCCGATTTATTCGTATGTGCCAACCCTAAAAGGTGATACTGGTAGCTACGGCTGTCATAGCCCGACTCAAGTACCGTATCGTCTGCCAGATATTCCAGGTTATGACGCACTTCCCGCTTCAACAACCAGACAAACGGATTCATCCAGCAGAAGGTACAAACCAGTTCGCAGATAATCACGTCGATCGAATGCCACTGATTGACATGTGTGCACTCGTGCGTCAGGATCTCATCGATCTCTTTATCGGAATGGCTGTCGGGATGCAGGAATACCAGCCGGAAAAAGGAAAAAGGCCCGGCCGGTTTACTCAATAGATGTACACGTACATTACGGATTAATGTCACTTCCGAGTGCCGCGCCAGCAACAATATGCTGCCCAACTGTATCAAAAAACGAAGCAACAAAGCGATAACACCGCCCCAATAGAGACAAAAAGTACCGGAAAGCAGCAAATCATGCCAGTTTGTTTCGGGAACATTGCCGGGAGTTATTGTCGTTTCGGGCAAAATAGCCGAATACATTTGTATGACTTCCGCCATCGGTTCCTGCTCCCGGACCCAATCCTGAATGTTCATCAGCGGATAAAACAATGACACTGCGAAGAATGCCAGCAGGATGGTACGGCGCAACTTGAAGAAGGTGTCCTTGTAAAAGAACAGCCGATAGAAGGCATAAAGGAGTATAAAAGCTACATTTACCTTCAAGAAGTAGGCAGATTCCGGTGTCATGGTATTCTGTATTTAACGGTTCATTCTCGTCCTTTTTCAATCATGTCGATAATCTCTTTCAATTCATCGGCCGAAATCTTCTGTTCCTTGGCAAAGAAGGATACCATTTCTTTGTAAGAATTCTCGAAATAGTTGTTCACCACGCTTCCCATAAACGTTCGTTTATATTCTTCCTGTGGGATCAGCGGCCTGTATTCGTAAGTATTTCCGTATCGTTTTGCTTTCACGTATTTCTTACGTTCCAGATTCTTCACAATAGAAGCGAGTGTCGTATAAGGAGGCTTAGGCTCTTCATACTTTGCCAGGATGTCTTTGATAAAACACGGCTCGATCTGCCAGATCCAGCGCATCACATCCTCTTCCTGTCTTGTCAATCTTTCCATTTTCCATACTGTTTTTACGATCATATCGCAAATCTACGAATATGTCGTAAATAGGCAAAAGATGATGCGTTAATTTGTATTAATAGATTGATACGGGAATCCATTTCCTGCAACCTGTTGGGAAAAGATACTTAATTCATAGTTACTTGCCCCATTTATCTTTCTTCCGGAATGAAAAGGAAGTGTTAAAATTAGCAGTTTTTGCATGTAATCTGTATAGTTTTAAAATAGCAAACATTTTTTGACAAAATGACCGCCTGTGCTTAACATATATTATTCGTAAAAGACTTGACAAACGCACTTTACAGGTGTATCTTTGCATCGTGGTTTTTTCATAATAGTATTAGATTTAAGGTTAACAAAGTTGGTTAGGGGTTGTCGGGATGACAATCCTTAATTTTTTTATATACCTGCCTCTTTCACTGCATATCTAATCTTCGTTTCCAGGGTCCTATTTAGCAAAATAGCGTGGTTTGAAAGATTCTTTTGAACTGATTAGAATCTTTTTGCTATTCACGTCTTGTTGATTAACAAGTATTAGTAGTAAAACGCTTGACAAATGCACTTTACGGGTGTATCTTTGCACTGTGGTTTTTTCATAATAGTATTAGATTTAAGGTTAACAAAGTTGGTTAGGGGTTGTCGTGAGACAGCCTTTAATTGTTTATAGGGGCTTCATTTTCTCTTTCACGTACAAGCCGTATATGAAAAAGCCGGTCAGGAGAGTTTGTAAATATTCCCCGGCAACGCTTTTATCTTCCCGTTTATTTCCAGTTCGAACAATAGTGTGGAAAGTTTGTGTACAGGCATCTCCAGTGCCAAGGCAAGTTCGTTGATATGAACCTCCTTCCGTGTCCGTATGATGGCTAAAACCGGATTTTGTTCCGGGGCGGGGACATCCGTATCGGAGAAGAACAGTTCCGTTTGCACGGGAGTAGCGCTGGTTTGGATATCCCAACTGAGAGCCGAAAGCAGGTCGCCGGCAGAAGTGATCAAGCCGGCTTTGTTTTCCCGGATCAGGTGGTTGCAGCCTTTGGAATGGGTGTCGCCGATACGTCCCGGAAAACTGTAGACATCCCGCCCGTATGAGAATGCGATATCGGCAGTCACCAGAGAGCCTCCTTTTTCAGCCGATTCGACCACGACCGTACAATCCGACATACCGGCGACAATTCGGTTTCGCCGGAGGAAGTTAGGGCGGTCCGGCTCTGTTCCGGAGGGATAATCGGTCAACAGGCCACCCGACTCCAACATTTCCACAGCCGTATTCCGATGTCCGGAAGGATAAATGCGGTCCAAGCCGTGTGCCAACACGGCAACGGTCGGTAACCGGTTGCGCAAGGCACTCCGGTGGGCACAGATATCAATGCCGTAAGCCAGTCCGCTCACAACCAGCACGTCCGGAATTGACTTTGCCAGGTCTTTTATGAAAGATTCGGTAAGTTCCCGCCCGTAATCGGTCATATTACGAGTACCTACGATACTGATGATCCGGGCTGCATCGAGATTCGTGTTTCCCTTGAAATAGAAAAGAACGGGGGCGTCCGGGCATTCCCTCAGGCGGGTCGGATAATCCGTATCCGTCAGGAAAAAACAGGAGATATTGTTTTTTTCGATAAAGGCCAGTTCCTTTTCCGCCCGTTGCAGGATTTCCGGACGTTTGATTTCGGCAGCGATATTGCTGCCGATGCCGGGAATCCTTTCCAATAACTGCCGCTTTTCAGCAAACACAGCCTTTGCATCTCCCAAAGTCTGTAAGAGATGGCGCGCCAGAATATCTCCCACGCCGTTTATCATAGTAAGGCCGATTTGGTAAATCCGTTTGTCTGTCATGTATGTTCTATTCTTTTTAGCATTTCGTCAAAATATTCGCCACGTGTCAGTTTTCCGTTCTCGACAATAACCGACTCGACGATTCCTTTTGTCGCCAGTACATTGTCGGAAGCCCTGTAAATGTCCTGTTCGAATACGAGCTTGACCCCTTTTTTATAGACGTTGAGGCAAGAGATATAGCTGTCGCCGCTCTTGAGGGAGGTCTTATACTGGATTTCCACCCGCGATACAAACCCGTCAACCCCTTTCTCGTGCATTTTTCCGAAGTTCTCTCCGAGCGATTCCAGGAATTCATGCCGGGTGTGTTCCATATAATGTTGATAGTTGGAGTTGTTGACCACTCCTTGCAGGTCGCATTCATAGTCACGGACCTTGTCTGTCACTTTAAAAATATACTCTTTCATCATTCAAATACTTTTTCAAGTTGAACTTTCTCCATTTTATACAAACGGTCGGACGGCCGGATTTTTTCACTTACCTTGAAGGAGAAACGTTCGCCTTTGACGGTCTCGTCCACCGGCTTCAAGTGTACGCGGATTTCGTCTATCGTCTGCATGACCGCACCTGTTGTCGGCCCGGTAATCAGGATCTCGTCGCCTACTTTCAGACTGCCGGATTCCATTTCGAATTCCGCCACGCCGATCTTGTCGAAATATTTGATTCCTTTGGCGACATATACTTTCTTTTTAGTCGCGCCTGAACCATATTTGCTGCTCCATTCGCCCAGTCGTTGTCCTAAGTAATAACCGTCCCAGAATCCCCTGTTGAAGACACTGCCGAGGCGTTTGTCCCAATCGGCTACTTTCTTTTCGTCGAAAGTCCCGTCGCAGTAGGCACGTACGGCCTCCTTATAGCATTCGGTTACCAGACGGACATATTCAGGTCCGCGGGCACGTCCCTCGATTTTGAACACTCGTACGCCTGCATCCATCATTTTGTTCATGAAATGGATCGTTTTCAGATCTTTGGGCGACATAATATACTGGTTTTCGATATCCAGTTCAATATTGCTGTCCTTATCTTTTACCGAATAAGCGCGGCGGCAGATCTGCATGCAGGCTCCCCGGTTGGCGGAAGCGTTCATTTCGTGCAGGCTCAGGTAACATTTGCCGGAAACGGCCATGCAGAGGGCTCCGTGAGCGAACATTTCGATGCGGATCAGTTCTCCTTTCGGCCCCTTGATTTGTTCATCGATGATTTGCCGGTAGATTTCATGTACCTGCTTCAGGTTCAGTTCGCGTGCCAGGACGACAACGTCGGCAAAACGGGCATAGAATTTCAGCGCTTCCGCATTGGAGATGTTGAGTTGTGTGGAAAGATGCACCTCCTGTCCGATGCTGTTGGCATAGTTCATGGCCGCCACATCGGCTGCAATGATCGCTGAAACTTCCGCAGCCTTTGCTGCGTCGATAATCTCACGCATCAGAGGCAGATCCTCCCCATAAATAACCGTATTGACGGTCAAGTAGCTTTTAATACCATGTTCGCGGCAGATCGCAACGATCTTGCGCAAGTCGTCTGTCGTAAAGTTATTGGAAGAGCGTGAACGCATGTTCAACCCTTCAATGCCGAAGTAGATAGAATCGGCTCCCCCTTGGATAGCTGCCATCAGTGATTCGTACGAACCGACAGGCGCCATTATTTCAAAATCTTTCTCGTTCAAGTTCTTATACATTTACGGATTTATCCGCAAAGGTAAAAATAATATCCGAGAAGATCAGCGCAAATGATAAATCGTGATGAGCGGATTCGAATCTTCCGTTATCTGTTGCAGGACCAGATGCTTCTTGAGATCAGGATATTTCTCTTTGAGATATTCGATTTCCACGGCTGTATTAAACTGTACCATTTGTTTTTTGCCGGGATAAGACAGGTAAGGCCAGATAGGAAGACCGTTGTCTTTCGTATTCCGGATGCCTATTCCTGCCAGCGTCCAGTTGTTTTTGAATAATTCCTGGGCATTGATCGGAGAAGTTTCACGTTTCAACTCACCGGTAGCCTTATCCAAACCGTATAAATAGAATTTGGATTGGTTGGAACCTTCGAAACATTTAACGAAGTAATGCCGGGGCGTCTCGAAGAAACTGAAGATGCTATATTTTCCGTCTACCGCCTCATTACCGGTTTTGGAAGAGCGCATTTCTTTTTCTTCCTCGGCAGAATATCCCGTGTTGATAAGGAAAGCCGGAGCGATATTTCTTGCATTTACATCCCAGACCGTGTCTATCCCTTCCGAATAGCATAGCATGCCGTCCTTACTGCCGCTGAATATCCAACCTTTCAGGCTCGTTTCTTCCAACGGCATCAGATCCATATTTCCGATCGTATGCCGGAATGCGACCGTATCGTCTGTGGCCCAGTTAAAGACTCCGAGACTGAACATGCCCGGTGTGTTCATGGGGACATGCATTCTCCCTAATTCCGCCATCGTATTCGGGCCGACAGAGAATTGGTACGAGTAAGGGCGCGGATTCTCTATCTTTTTGATAAATTCTCCATCAAAGGAGTAGAAAGAGGTGGAGAAGTACTCGCTGACACAGAAGAGGCGGTTCTCTTCGTCTATGGTTAGCGAAATGATCTGTCCGGTTTCTCCCGGCCCGTTTCCTGTTTTAGCGATGCAGCGCAGGAACTTTCCTTTCCGGTCGAACTGCAAGACACCGTCCTGGCGTGTGGAATAGACGAAGATATATTCGTCTGAAACGCACAGATCCAATACGTCTGCGATCAGAGATTCATCCGTCAGTTCCAATGGAACATATTCGATGGATTCGATTTCGTCTGCAATCTTTACTTGATCGGAAGCAAAACTTGTTGCTGTCAGATCGATCCGGGGGAGTTCTCCGGCGGGTTGTTTGGATTCGCATCCGGTAAAAGTGGCAATGGCTGTCATAAGCCCGAACAACATCTTTTTCATACGTTTTTTCAGACAAAAGTAGAAGATACGGCTACTTCTCCGGTTTCACATCAGTTCACATCTGCTTAAAAATCACGAATAAAGGAGTCACACAGTTCAGGAGTGCCCTTTTCGCCTGTGATTTTCTGGTACAGGCGTACGCGGCGCATCGAAATCGCCTGGTTCGTGCAGCAAAGGAGCATGGCGGCAGTAGAAGGGGGAACTTCCATTTTGATCAGGCAGCACATGCGCCATTCCTGTTCGCTTAACTTTGGTATTTTCCTTTTCAGCCGTTCCCGGAAATCCGGATAGGCCCGGTTGAAAGCTTGCAACAATTCTTCCCAGTCTTTGGGAACCGGTTTCCATTCTTTTTTGCTGTGGAAACGCAGGTAGATTTCCGAAGAACGGAAGTCCGCCTCGGACAGGGAAACGACATTTCTTTTCTGCCGGTAGCGGGAATACTGCCGCAGGATCGTCGCCTGTTTTATTCGGCAACCGGCCATTTCGTAATAGTGAAAGGCACTGTCTGCCTGTCCGGACAAGGTGTAAACATCCCCTATTTCCCGATAAAGCTCCAGCCGCAACGAGTCAGCGGTAGGGCTTTTGATATAGCTTAACGCTTTCTGCCCGTTTTCCAACGCTTTCCGCTTCAATGATTGCTTCCGGTAAATTTTCCCGGTTTCCAGATAGGCAACGGAAAGGGCAACGCTGTCTTTTCCCTTCCCTGCCTGCCTGATTGCCAGCCGGTAAGTCTCCAACGCCGGCTGAAACTGCAACCTCTCTCCATAAAAAGCCGCCTGCCGGAGAAGTTCACCGGTGGTCGCAACCTCCTTCTCTCCGGCGGAAGAACAAGTCGTGAGAAGGCAAATGAGAAAGAGTATCTCTATTTTATATATCATCCGAATCCTTCTTTTGAAGGAGTAAAGATACTAACATTCCGCAATAGACAATCTCTTCCATGAAAAGGTTATTCCTCCCCGTTCACTCTCCCGGAATGGGTTTTGCAAACCTTTTTTTTCCGGAACCGGAAGCACCATCGCCTCATCTTCTTCATGGAAAACCATCTCCAGTTGACTGACCGGACGGCTAAGAGGAAGAGGCCGGAACGTTTTGATCCGGCAGAGTGGCAGAAGCATGCAAATCCCTGTTCCCACCAGTAATATCCAGCGGTTGAGCCGGAAAAACGTGTCGTTGCTGAACAATGCCTTGAAACAGACGTAGAATACAACCAGGCAAATGCCGGATTTTAATATGTATAGAAGAAAGGCTTCCATAAGCGTTGGCTTTTATTTGTTCTTGATCTGCCGGATCAGCTCTTGCAACTCGTCGATCGTGAGCGCTTCTTCTTCTTTTGATGTTAATCTGACCATAATCCGTTTTTTATTAGAGGAATGCACAAATATTACTATATTATTTAGTAATACAACTATATTGTATAGTTATTTTACTATATTTTTTAGTAGACACTCTTTTATCCCTGTTTTTAGCAGGAAATCAGTACCTTTGTTCCCGTTATTGATGATATAAATATGAAAATAGGTACAATAGATTTAGGCGAACGCCCCGTCTTCCTGGCTCCGATGGAAGATGTTACGGATATTTCTTTCCGCTTGATGTGCAAACGTTTCGGTGCGGATATGGTTTATACCGAATTCGTTTCGGCAGACGCCCTGATCCGCAGCGTAAATAAGACACAGCAAAAGCTGAACGTGGCAAATGAAGAACGTCCCGTCGCCATCCAGATATATGGCCGTGATGTTCCGACAATGGTCGAAGCCGCACAAATTTGTGAAGCCGCTCATCCGGACATTCTCGATATCAACTTCGGTTGCCCGGTGAAACGAGTGGCAGGTAAAGGAGCTGGCGCCGGCATGCTGCGTAATATCCCGCTGATGTTGGAGATTACCCGCGAAGTCGTTAAAGCGGTGAACATCCCGGTTACCGTAAAGACACGCTTAGGTTGGGATGCCGACAACCGGATTATTGTGGATTTGGCCGAGCAGCTACAGGATTGCGGCATCGCCGCCCTTTCCATTCATGGACGTACGCGGGCGCAGATGTACACAGGGGAGGCGGACTGGACATTGATCGGAGAGGTAAAGAGAAACCCTCGCATGCGGATTCCTGTCATCGGTAATGGTGATGTAACTTCTGCCGAAATCTGCAAACAACGTTTCGAGCAATACGGTGTGGATGCCGTCATGATCGGCAGGGGCAGCATCGGCCGTCCTTGGATTTTCAGGGAAGTGAAGCATTATCTGAACACAGGCGAGCTATTGCCTGCCGAATCCTTCTCTTGGTATCTGGACATATTGAAAAAACAGGTGGAACAAAGTGTGGAACGTTTGGACGAGCGCCGGGGAATTCTTCATATCCGCCGCCATTTGGCTGCGACTCCGTTGTTTAAGGGAATTGCCGATTTCAAGCAGACACGTGTCGCGATGTTGCGCGCAGAGACAGTAGAGGCATTGTTCGACATCTTGGATTCCATTCCCGGCAAATTTCAGGCAGGAAGCGGATCTTAAGACGGCCCAAGAATATTTGATTTGGCAAATTATTGATATAATAGCAGTATAAATCCGCACACAGTGGCAAATTTAAAACAAAAAGTGACAAATTTGCAATAAAATGCAATCAAAAACTCTTGCATATCCAGTAAATATATTTTATATTTGCAGTGAGTTTTTTTCATAGTATTTTAGATCTAAGGTTAACAAAGTCTTTGCAGGGAGGGAATCGGGAGACTGTTTCACTGGAAAGCAACAAAAAAGCCGCATCCGTTTTATTATAGGGAGTGCGGCTTTTTTGTGGACTTGAACGAGCATAAAGAAAGCCCGCTGCCATCGGCAGCGGGCTTTTCCATATACATATATATAATGTATCAGTCTTTCAACTTGGCTGAGATGAACTCGCGGTTCAAACGAGCGATGTTGCTAACAGAGATGTTCTTCGGACATTCCATTTCGCAAGCACGAGTGTTCGTACAGTTACCGAAGCCCAGTTCATCCATTTTAGCTACCATAGCTTTTGCACGGCGTGCTGCTTCCACTTTACCTTGAGGCAACAGAGCCAATTGGCTGACTTTTGCAGAAACAAACAACATTGCCGAACCGTTTTTACAAGCCGCTGCACAAGCACCGCAACCGATACAAGCAGCCGCATCCATAGCCAGATCCGCATCTTTCTTAGGAATAGGTATCGCATTGGCATCGGGCACGCCACCTGTGTTGACAGATGTAAAACCACCCGCTTGAATGATTTTATCGTAGGCATAGCGATCTACCATCAAGTCGCGGATTACCGGGAAACCGGCAGAACGCCACGGTTCGATCGTGATCGTTTCGCCATCGTGGAAACGGCGCATATAAAGTTGGCAAGTAGTTGCTCCCGTAGCCGGTCCGTGCGGATGTCCGTTTACATATAATGAACACATACCGCAGATACCTTCACGACAGTCATGATCGAAAACGATCGGTTCCTTTCCTTCGTTGACCAACTGTTCATTCAAGATATCCAACATTTCCAAGAAAGATACACTCTGATTGATCTTCTCGATCTTGTATGTCTCGAACTGTCCTTTCTCCTTCGGACCTCTCTGACGCCAAACCTTAAGTGTTACACTTATATCTTTATCCATGATTCTAATTTTTTCTGAGATTGATGATTATTACTTCTTGTAGTTACGTGTTTGAGGAACAACGAACTGATAGTTCAAATCTTCCTTCAACATGACAGGATCTTTGTCCTCGCCTTGGTATTCCCAACAAGATACATACATGAACTTGTCGTCATGACGCAAGGCTTCGCCCTCTTCTGTCTGGTGTTCCGTACGGAAGTGGCCGCCACAAGACTCTGCACGGTCCAGCGCATCGTGTGCCATCAAAGTACCGATCTCGATAAAGTCTGCCACGCGCAATGCCTTTTCCAGTTCCGTGTTCAAATCACCGGCTGTTCCGGGTATCTTGACATTGCTCCAGAACTCTTTCTTCAAGTCTTTCAACATCTGGATACCTTCTTTCAATCCTTCGGCATCACGTGCCATACCTACGTGTTCCCACATGATATGACCCAATTTGCGGTGGATGGTGTCGACTGTTTCCTTCCCTTTGATATTCATCAATTTTTCGATACGAGCCTTGATGGCCTTTTCTGCTTCGACGAATTCAGGAAGATCGGTACTGAAACGCGGAACCTGAATCTGGTCGGACAGATAATTCTGGATCGTATAAGGCAATACGAAATAACCGTCAGCCAATCCCTGCATCAAAGCGGAAGCACCCAGGCGGTTTGCTCCGTGATCGGAGAAGTTGGCTTCACCGATAGCAAACAGACCCGGAATAGAAGTCATCAATTCATAGTCTACCCACAGACCTCCCATCGAATAGTGCAGAGCCGGGTAGATCATCATCGGAGTTTCATACGGATCATCGTTCGTGATCTCTTCGTACATGTCGAACAGGTTACCGTATTTCTGTTTAACGACTTCTTTGCCCAGACGGTTAATTGCATCGGAGAAGTCCAGGAATACAGCCAAGCCTGTACTGTTTACACCGAAACCAGCATCACAACGTTCTTTGGCGGCACGTGAAGCCACGTCACGCGGAACCAAGTTTCCGAATGCCGGATAACGGCGTTCCAGATAGTAGTCGCGGTCTGCTTCGGGAATATCTTTGCCTTTCTTGGTTCCTGCCTGTAAAGCCTTCGCATCTTCCAGTTTCTTCGGAACCCAGATACGGCCGTCATTACGCAGGGATTCGGACATCAAAGTCAATTTGGACTGGAAATCTCCTTTCACCGGCACACAAGTCGGATGGATCTGCACCATACAAGGATTAGCGAAGTAAGCGCCTTTCTTGTAGCATTGCCATGCGGCAGAACCGTTGGATGCCATAGCGTTGGTAGACAGGAAGAATGTATTGACATAGCCACCTGTCGCCACAACAACGGCATGAGCGGCGAAACGTTCGATCTGACCGGTAATCAGATTACGGGCGATAATACCACGGGCGCGGCCGTCTATCTTGACGACATCCAGCATTTCGTGACGCGTGTACATCTTCACCTTGCCCAAACCGATCTGACGGCTCAAAGCGGAGTAAGCACCCAGCAACAACTGCTGTCCGGTCTGGCCGCGGGCATAGAACGTACGCGATACCTGGGCGCCACCGAATGAACGGTTGTCCAGCAGGCCACCGTATTCGCGTGCGAAAGGTACACCCTGTGCCACGCACTGGTCGATAATATTGTTGGAGACTTCTGCCAGACGATATACGTTAGCTTCACGGGCACGGTAGTCGCCTCCTTTGATCGTATCGTAGAACAGACGGTAAACCGAGTCACCATCGTTCTGATAATTCTTTGCAGCATTGATGCCGCCCTGTGCAGCGATAGAGTGTGCACGACGGGGGGAGTCCTGAATACAGAAATTCAGCACATTAAATCCCATTTCTGCCAAAGAGGCAGCAGCGGAAGCACCGGCCAAACCGGTACCAACGACAATCACGTCCAGACGACGTTTGTTTGCGGGGTTCACCAACTTCTGGTGATTTTTATAATTTGTCCACTTCTCAGCCAACGGGCCCTGAGGGATCTTAGAATCTATCTGAGTCATAATGTTTTTTTTTCAAATTGAAAAGATAATATCCGAAATTAAGCGCCTGCGCCGTTCAGGAAGAAGATAACCGTGATAACAGCGAATAAGCCACAAATGATAGTAGCTACCCATTTGGAAATACATTCCCAACGGCCCAACCAAACGGTGTTGTTCCAACCGATCGTGTGAATAGCCGACCAGAAACCATGAGTAAGGTGGAACCACAAAGCGGCAAACCAGATCAGATACAATACCGTATTCACGATATTGCCTTTGAAGAAGTAGTTGATGAATTCGGCTCCATGCGTCGTTGCGATCATAGCACCGCCCAGTTCTACTTCGTGATGTCCGGCCAACTCGGCAAACATCATGTTATACCAGAATTGCGTGAAGTGCAAAACCATGAATAAGATCACGATCAGTCCCAAGACGAACATGTTCTGTGATGCCCATTCAACGCCTTTCGGACGGGCATTGATTGCATAGCGGTCATTTCCGCGTGCTTTACGGTTTTGCTGAGTCAAAATGATAGCATACACGAAATGTACTACCACACCAGCGGCCAACACCAATGTACCGGCCAAAGCATACCAGTTGGATCCCAGCAAACCGCAAATCATATTATACGCTTCACCAGAAAAAACTGCCGCTATGTTCATACACAGGTGGAACAATAGGAACAGAATTAGGAAGAGGCCTGATACACTCATTATCAGCTTCTTCCCGATAGAAGAATTAAGTAACCACATAAGATAATAATTTAAGTTATTTAATTGTATTTAAAAATTTCTTCCAATCTATTGGTTATTATTATGCAAAGGTATGCTAAATCCCCATATCACGCAAACGATTAAAGAAATATTTCGCCAATAGAATTTCGGCTTTCCGGAGGTTTTATTTTCGTCAGATATTGCGAACGGATTGTATGAAACGAAAAAAAATCGTTTTTTTGTAATCGATATCGGCAAAAGTGCCGGATAACTGATTATTATTTAATTGTCATATTATGAAAACTGCTGTTTTTTTCATTGGTGTTTTTTGGGCTTCTCTGTTTTTAGGTTCCTGTCGTCCATCCGAGACATCCTGTTCCGTTGTCGACACAGGGAAATCCTTGGACTATAGGATGGGAGATAAATTGTTGTTCTCTTACAATTATGCCACGGTTTACCCGACTCCGAACGTCGATTCAGTTTATAAACGTAGCGGTTTTATCCATCCCTTGAAGACTCTGGAAGGCGAAACTATGACCAATTGTTCTCCCGCCGACCATTACCATCACTTCGGTTTGTGGTATGCTTGGACGAAAACTACATTCGAAGGAAACGAGATCGACTTCTGGAATCTCCACAAAAAACAAGGAACGGTCCGCTTCCATAGTTTCGAGCGCATATCCGACAACGGTTTTGTTGCGACACTGGACCATGTGGTCTACCCCGATTCTCCCGCAGAAAAGGTAGCGATGAACGAACGCCTGGAGATCAACATCGGGACGACATCTTTACCGGGCTATTATATCGACTATCATACCACTATCCGTCTTGCCGGCTCCAGCCCGATCACTATGGAGGCTTATCGCTACGGCGGTATATGTATCCGTACACGTGAAGACTGGAACGATCAGACAGCCGAAATGCTTACCTCGGAGGGGCTTTCCCGTGACAAAGCAGACGGTTCGAGAGCCCGTTGGTGTTATTATCAGGGAAAAGCAGGAAATGAAACAGCATGTATCCTGATCGTCGCGGACCCTTCCAATCTGAATTACCCCGAACCTTTGCGTGTATGGGACAAGACTGTCAACGAACCTGCCGGTGATGTCATGTGGAATTTTTCGCCGACCAAGCAACAAGCATTTACTCTGGAATCAGGCAAGGAACTGAGTCTGTCTTATCGTATTTATGTGTTGGACAAGAAAATCAACGCCACTACGGCAGAAACGCTGTCCGATTTCAAGCGCGAGTAAATTCTATTGTCATACTGTCATATCTGTCTGTATATCGGTTTAAACCAATATGTTATGGCATGATAGTTGCCGTTTTGAACTATCATTCATCTGTCATAACTATCATGGTGAAAAACGATAACATCCTGTGTATCAATTATACGATAAAAACAGGGACCGTCTGGGAACAGGTGCAAAACCTGTTAAAACGGCTTCTTTTTTCATCAAGACAGGCTTTTCTTTTGTCAAAAACGGCTTGCAGAGCCGCTTGAGATCCGGGTGTGCCCACCACGGAGGCCCGGGTGCGGGAGAGGTGCGGCCCCGGGTCTACATGAGACCTTTCCGGAGATGCGGCAGATGTTTATCTGCCATGTTGGAGGTACTTTATGCCCCGTTTTTGCCTCTTTTCCGGCGACGCTCCGGACGGTTAAACAAGAATCGTCCTTCTTGTCCTGATCCGGGAAGGGGGTTATTGTATGATATTGTTTTGTTAACAACAAAGCACATTCTTTGGGAATAGCAGTAAATTCCGGTTTTTCATCGGTGAAAAAGGGTTTTCTGCCATGAGATGCGCGGTTTTTCACCGCGAAGACGGTCGCCGTCACCGTGAGTTGCCGGGATCATGCACTATGAAGACGGTCGTCATGGCAACGAAGACGGTTATCACAGCGATGAAGACGGTCTTCATGCCGGCAAAGAGGGAAATCTCCTTTGAGATATTCGGGACTGCGGCAATATTTGTTTGCTACAGGCGATTCTCCGGGAGTTCAGCTTTTCCAAAATGTCAGGATATTCCGCTTTTCGATAACAAAGGAATCTTGTCTTTCCTTTTTCCTGCCGTGCTTGTTTTAGCGGTTGCTTATTAATTCCGGTCTGGAAGAGGAAAATGTCAGACACGAATCGTCCGGGATTTCATTCCAAATAGAAAAACCTTCCGATAAGGGTTATTGTCTGTTTTGCTAACATGGCTTATCCTTGGGGTTATGCCCAATCGTGATCAGATGCTCTATGATAGATGCATGATGGTTGTTTTGCGAAATTTTCATGGAAAACAGAGAAGTGATTCCGGATAGCAATTATTGGTGCGGTTGCCCTGATACAAATGTGCAATATTGCAAAAATAAGATTATTTTTTTATGACAGAGTCGAATAAGAGGCATAAGTTCTATCAGAACTATGGTTTTTGGATACCTCATATCCGGGTCAAAGATATGAATTTTTTATTTTGTTGTGTGTTTTTTATTTAAAAAAGTTCATATTCGGGTTGATTTTAACAATTCCATTTTACAGATTTCTAACAAATACTTGGAAACAGGCATAAGAGCTCGTTTTCCCCACTAAAACCTATCTGAGGCTTATCTATCAATCGATTGAATTGTAAAAATTTTACATGTATTATATATAATTCCTTACAAATGCATTAGTTCTGATAGAACTAATTATAAAAACACAGAAAAACGCAATAAAAGCATGTCAAATCTAATGAGCCTGATCTAACAAGACACTCAACGGATGCAAGCCATTTTTCGTAGGATGTATTATTTCTTTTAAATATATACTCTATGTTGAAAAAAACTAAATTAATCAGTTTGATTTTGCTTTCGGGAACCTTTGCTGTCCCCGTAGGTGCTTTTGCCGAAACTGCACCATTAAAGCATGAAACGAACATTTCCCAGCAAAACGGGAAAGTGTCCGGTGTTGTAGAAGATGCCTTAGGCCCTGTTGCCGGCGCATCTGTGGTAGTAAAAGGTACTACTAATGGGACTGTCACAGATATGGACGGTAACTTCACATTGGAAGGCGTAAACAAAGGAAACATTATTCAGATTTCTTTTATCGGGTATGTTACTCAAGAGATCAAGTACACCGGACAGTCCGTCTTGAAAGTGGATTTAAAAGAAGATTCACAGGCTCTTGATGAAGTTGTGGTTGTTGGTTATGGTACACAAAAGAAAGCCAACCTGACCGGTGCAGTCGCACAAGTGGCAGGTGATGTTTTGGAAAATCGGCCTATCGCCAATATCGGACAAGGTTTGCAGGGGGTTGTTCCAAACTTGAATGTAACAGTCGGTGGTGGTGCTCCGGGACAGTCTTCTTCTTTCAACATCCGTGGTACGACTTCTTTGAATGGCGGTAGTCCGTTGGTGTTGGTTGATAATGTTCAGATGGATGCCAATTTGGTCAACCCTGATGATGTTGCATCCATATCGGTTTTGAAAGATGCTGCTTCTGCTGCCATATATGGTGCGCGTGCTGCTTATGGCGTTATTTTGATCACAACCAAAAATGGTAAGAAGGATCAAAAACCTCAAGTTTCTTTTTCTGCAAACGGTTATTGGCAAAGTCCTGCCGTACGAGTTACGAATGTGAACTCAATGGAATTTCTGTCAATGAAGGACTTGGCTTATCAAAACGGAGGTGGTAGCGGGCACTACTATAATGATGCCATTTATAAATATGCAGAAGATTATTATAATGGCACGTATGCTTATCCCGAGTTTTATAATGAATCCATTGACCCGAATAAGTGGCAATATTGTGGTAATACAGACTGGTTCAAGGAGTTGTATAAGACCTCATTCTCTCAGATGTATAACGTCAATTTGAACGGAGGTTCGGAAAAAACGACCTATTATGCTTCTTTGGGCTTTAATGATGTCGGTGGTATGTTGAAAGCCGGAGATGATTATTACAAGAAATTCAATGCGAACGTGAATGTTTCATCCGACATCACAAAATGGTTGAATGTCTCTGCCAAAATCATGCACACCTATACGAAAGAACAGCATCCTACAGGTGGTACTACTGCGATGAATTCAACGGCTTGGTCAGGACTTTCAAGCTATAGCGGTATGATGAAGAACGACTTGAGTCCATTGATGCCGATTCGCCACGGGCATACGGGCCGTCTGTATACGTCTGCTGGTGCTTCGGCCATAAATCAGTCTGACATTATTAGTTCCGGAGGTAAAGTTTATCAAGACGATGGGAAGCATTATTATGCCGGTCAGGGCAGTTACACCAACCCGGTCGCTATTCAGGAGCAGGGAGGTAACGGTCTTTACAAGCAGAATGACTTATGGATGACTGGCGCCATCCGCATTACACCGCTGGAAGGTCTGGTTGTTAATGCCGACTATACATTCAATTTCTACAATAAAGGGCAAAAACAGCATGTACAGCGTTTTTATGATTATACGGCCGTAGCAGGAACGGAGGGCTATTATCCTTGGACGAATCCGAGCAGTGTGACAATGACGAACAATGAAGATTATTACACTGCATTCAATGCTTTTGCCGAATATACGAAATCATTGAATGATACGCATAATTTCAAAGTCATGGCCGGCTACAACCAAGAATACAAGCACACGAAGTATTACTGGGCAGGCCGTAAAGAGTTGATTAATGACTCAAATCCGGCCATGAATCAGGCCACGGGTGAAAAGAATTTGGGATATTCTGAAAGCCAGTGGGCTATTAACGGTTTCTTTGCACGTGTCAATTATAACTATAAGCAACGTTATTTATTGGAATTGAACGGACGTTACGACGGTTCTTCCAAGTTCGCCGAAGCCGATCGTTATGCATTTTTCCCTTCTGTATCTGCTGCATGGCGTATGTCAGAAGAAGCATTTTTCGTTCCTGCAAAGAAATGGATCGATGATTTGAAAATTCGTGGTTCATGGGGATCTCTGGGTAACCAGGTGGTTGACGAATTGGGTAATTTCCCCTATTTGCCAAGTTACGGTGTAAATACAAGTTATGCTTACTTGTTGGGTGGTTCAAGACCTGTTGCGGTTACTCCTTCGGGATTAGTCAGCGGTGCATTTACTTGGGAAACTGTAACACAAATGGACTTCGGTTTCGATGCTGTCTTGTTGAATAATCGTCTAAGTGCGACATTCGACTGGTATCGTCGTGATACGAAAGACATGTTAACGGCAGGTCAATCTTTACCCGCTGTATTGGGAACCAATATACCGGTAGAAAACGCAGCCGACTTGAAGACGACCGGATGGGAATTGTCTTTAGGATGGACCGATCGCTTGTCTAACGGGTTGTCTTATTGGGTAAAAGGTGTGCTTTCCGACTATCAGGGAGAAATCACGAAATTCACGAATGACGCCGGTTCGCTCAGCAGCCGTTATGTCGGACAGAAAATCAACGAAATCTGGGGATACCGCTCGGAAGGCTTGTTCCAATCCGATGCCGAAGCGGACAGTCATGTAGATCAGTCGTACTTATATGGTGGAAAATGGGGCGCTGGTGATGTAAAATACGTCGATTTGAACAACGATGGTAAGATTGATATCGGTAAGAATACATTGGCCGATCCGGGTGATAGAACGATTATCGGTAACTCTACCCCGCGTTACAGTTACGGTATTACAGCCGGCTTTGAATATAAGAACTTCGACTTCGAAATGTTCTGGCAAGGTGTCGGTAAGCGTGATTTCATGCCGGGTGGTAGTGCTTTCTGGGGCTTCACATCGGAATGGGACACGCCTCTGAAATCCGCTTTGGATTATTGGACGGCCGATAACATTGCCGCTTATTTCCCGCGTCCGAACTGGAACAATGGCGGTAACAGGCAGACTTGCGACCGTTATTTGCAGAATGCCGCTTATCTCCGGCTGAAGAACATCACGTTGGGCTACACGATACCTCATGTTGTCTTGAAAAAAGTAGGTATCAGCCGTCTGAGAGTTTACCTGCAAGGTGAAAACCTGCTGACGTTCACTCCGCTCATCGACGCTTTTGATCCGGAAATTATCGACAATATGACTTACCCTATTACCAAAAAAGTATCTGTAGGTCTTAATTTAACATTCTAAACGAAATAAAACAATGAAACTGAAATATATAATGTGCATGGCGGCTTTTGCGGGCGTTTTTACGGCCTGCGATGTGACTGACAAGTCGCCTATTGATTCTTTGACAGATGCTTCCTATTGGAAAACTGTCCAAGACTTGAAATTGTATGCCAACGGCTTGTATGGTAATTTGGATGCACCCAGCGTCACGAAAGACAATACGAGTGATAATTGTGTGACCACAAATTATAGTTCATGGTTGTTCAATGAATCGACTGTTCCTGCTACGGCAAGTAGTGCAGGATGGTCCTGGACGAACATCCGTAGTTGTAACTTCTTCTTGCAGCGTTACAAATCCGTAAGCGGAACCGAAAGTGAAATCAACCAGTATGTAGCGGAAGTCCGGTTTTTCCGCGCATTGGATTACTATGGCAAGATCAAATCGTTTGGGGATGTGCCTTGGTATGAAAAGGATTTGCAGACAACAGATACGGAAGAACTTTACAAAGCACGTGATTCCCGGGATTACGTTTTGAGCAAAATCATCGAGGATTTGGAGTTTGCAATCACTTGGCTACCCGATTTCGGCAGACAGGAAAGCGGTCGCTTGACAAAAGATGCGGCACGGACACAATTGGCTCGCATCTGCTTGTATTATGGGACTTATAAAAAGTATCATAATGAATCCGGGACACCTTCTTCCGACGACCTGTTGAACAAGGCTGTTACTTTGACTGACGCGATCATCAACAGTAATAATTACGCCATTGTGAAAGGGACAGATGCCGGTTGCGGACAGTCTCCGTTTGAAGGATATCCCTTGTATTACTCTAACCAGTTTGTACAAGAAGATCTCTCTTCCAATAAAGAGGCCATTTTGGCCCGTTATTATGAAAACGGCGTTTTGATGCACGAAACTGGCCGTCAGGCGGGATCTTCCGGAACAGGACTTTCAAAAGACTTTGTAGAGTCGTTCTTATGTACGGACGGACAGCCGATTTCAATCAGCAGCTTGTATAAAGGTGACGAAAACCTTGATGACGAATTCGTCAATCGGGATCCCCGTATGTATCAAATTATTGATAACCGGCACAAGCCTTATACGATCATTAATGGTGAACAGCAAGTGAATCCTTATCCTGCTTGTGGTGCGAATGACGCAGTAACGGGCTATCCTTGTGTCAAGTACCGTTCACCGCTTCAGGCACAGTGGGAAGCGAACAAGACTACTTATGACTGGTTCGTTTATCGCTATGCGGAAGTCTTGTTGATCAATGCGGAAGCCCATGCAGAACTGGGTTCTTGCACACAAGACGTTCTGGAGAAAACCGTAAACCAGTTACGCGACCGTGTCGGTATGCCCCACATGACGACAAATCCGGTTGTTGACCCGGCTGCCATCGATTATGGCTATACGGTAACGCCTCTGATTTATGAAATCCGCCGTGAACGTCGTATCGAGTTGATCGCTGAAGGCCATCGTTTGGACGATTTGAAACGTTGGAATGCGATGAAGGTATTCGAAAACCCGAAAACAATGTTAGGTATCCGTATCACAGATGCTGTGAAGAAACAATACGAAGGTAATGTGGTTTTTGGTGGCACGGATGGTCGTCCTACTATCGAATACCAAGGCAAGACTTATTTGTTCCAATATCCGAGCAAGAGCTTGAACGATGCAGGCCGTAAATGGTCTTCCAACGACAAGCGTTGGTTAAGTCCGTTACCTACAGACGAGTTGGTTTTAAATACCAATTTGGTACAGAACCCCGGTTGGCAATAATTAATAGTTAGCAGAAAAAGGGGATGTACCAATTTGGGTACAGCCCCTTTCTGTTTTTTCATCCATATATTCCTTATGAAGTATAACCGTTTAATATCCGGACTTCTTTTGTTCTTTCTACAGACTGTAGTGTTCTATTGTGTCTTTTGTTACTTGTTCCCTTTTAAGGAACAGTTACAAATGTTTCAGTATACAGGCCGATATGCAGCTATGACGTTGGGACAAGCCGGTGGTGCTGCTCTTTATATTTCAGAATTTCTTTCTCAGTTTTATGTCTTAATAGGTGCCGGGCCTGTTCTCGCAGCATTTGTTCTGACAGGAATTGCTGTTTTTTCTTTCCTTTTTTTGAAAAAAATATCATTACGGGACGATCTTCTTCTTGTTAGCCTGCTCCCTTGGTTTTCTTTGTTTATTATGCAATTGGATTATGACTATCAGGAACAAGGGACGATCGCCTATCTTTTTTTATTGTTCTTCTTATGGTTGTACACGAATCTGAAGCCCAAGATTCGGTTGATATATGGGGTTTGCTTAATCCCTGCATTATATTGGATAGGCGGGCCGGTTGTTCATTTATTCGCTCTTTCCGCTTTGCTGTTTGAATTCCTGACCAATGGAAATAAGAAATACGCAAGTTTGATTTATCCCCTTGTCGCCATTTTGTCTGCTGTTATCGGGACTTATTTGGGATTCAGCAGAAATTTGAAGTTTGCTTTTTTACCGGATGCTTATTATGATCCGATGCTACATACTTCCCGAATCTATTACTCCTGGTATGCCTTACCGATTATGATGGTATGGGGCGCTTATTTGAAAAAATGGAAAGAACCGGTATCTGTAAAGAAGAAATGTATTTGGATCGGGATTCAGTGGATGGCAGTCGGATTCGTCGCTTATCAGGGAATTATACATTGGGGGCGGTTGGATACGATTGATCATCTCGAACAAGACTATTATATTCGCAATGGAGAGTGGGATAAGGTGATAACATCATTTGACCAAACCACTCTGTCTAAACGTCGTATGTGCGGATTAAACTTGGCACTTGCCCGTAAAGGAATACTTTCGGAAAGATTATTGGACTATCCCCAACGCGGTATCGAAACATTGATGCTACGTTGGGATCAATCGGTATTTACAGCGGAGCTGCATAGCGATCTCTATTATTGCATGGGAATTATCAGTACGGCGCAGAAATTCGCTTTTGAGGCTTTCGTCAGCTCACACCCTTCCGGAAATCCCCGGATGTTGAAAAGGCTGGTGGAAACCAATCTCATTACTGGTGCTTATCCGGTAGCCGAAAAATATATCCGGTTATTGGAGAATACCTGGTATTATAAGGATTGGGCTGCCGATCATCGCTGTTTCCTCTATAATGACCAGGCTATAGAGGAAGATAAGGAATTGGGAATGAAGCGTCGTTGCTGGAAATCGGAAACGCTTATTCCCGGATTATATACAGATCCGGTCAGCACTTTGATTCATTTGGTTCCGGCTTGTCCGGAAAACAAAGCCGGATTGCAATATTTGACTTCGTTCCTGTTATTGAATAAAGATATTGAAACTTATAAAACCTTGCAGGAGAACCTGTACCGTTCTTCCGCTTGGCGTGATATGACGGAATGCCAGCAGGAGGCAATCGTGATTTGCAGTCCCAATGATCCGCATTTCTGGCTGGAACACGGGGTGAGCATCAAAGTAAGGAACAGAGCGATAGCTTTTATGCAGAAGGTGCAGGAGGTTTCCCGTTCGGGACAGAATCCTGCGGTGGCTTTGGCTTCCGAATACGGCAAGACCTATTGGTACTATTATATGTTTAACACGATGGACAAATGAAACAATTACTTTTCTGCATATTCTTGTTGCTGTTGGGAGGATGTTCTTCCAACCAACCTCCTGCCGCCTCCGGGCAGATAGATGAACTGCCGGCCATTTATCCGGATTATACCGGCGTAACCGTGCCGCAATCAATCGCACCTTTGAATTTTGCCGTGCAGACGGATGGAAAAGCGTGTGCGGTATTTACAAACGGAGGATATACATTTGCCGTTTATGCCTCCGGCGGAGCCTTTTCCATTCCCGGCACAGACTGGAAAAAGTTATTGGCTACGGCAAAAGGTAAACAGGTGGAGGTATCTGTCCTGACAGAAGAAAAGGGGGTATGGAAGGCGTATCTTCCGTTTCATATCCGGGTTTCCGAAGATCCGGTCGATCCGTATATCGCTTACCGTCTGATCGATCCCGGTTACCAGCTATGGAATGAAATGGGAATCTATCAACGCGAATTATCCTCTTTCGATCAGGAACCGATTCTGGAAAACCGTCTGACGGATAATAATTGCATGAACTGTCATTCGTTTTGCATGCAGGACCCGGATAAAATGCTGTTCCATGTCCGTGCAAAGTATGGCTGTACCGTGTTTGTGGATGGCGACCGGATAGAAACGCTTGATACGAAAACCGATCGGACGATCTCGGCCTTGGTCTATCCTTCCTGGCATCCTTCCGGAAAGTTTGTTGCTTTTTCGGTCAACAACACGACACAAGACACGCATCCCGTGCACCGTACGGAAGTATATGACAAGGCGTCGGATGTAGTCGTCTACGATGTGGAAAAACAGGAGATTGTCACAACGCAAACTTTGTTCTCGAAAAGCCGTTTTGAAACGTTCCCAACCTTTTCGCCGGATGGAAAGGAGCTTTATTTCTGTTCCGCCCCGGCATTGAAAGTTCCGGGTGAATTGTGTGATCTCCGTTATAGCCTTTGCCGTATCTCCTTCGATCCTGAAAGCCGGACGTTCGGTTCTGCTGTCGACACGATCTTTCAGGCGGAAACAGAAGGGCGAAGCATCCTGTTCCCTCGTGTCTCCCCGGATGGGAAATATCTGCTCTGTACAACGACTTCCTACGGAACGTTCCCCATCTGGCATAAAGACGCGGATCTGTGTATGTTCGACTTGGACACAGGTGAACAGATCCCGACGGAAGAAGCAAACAGTCCCGATACGGACAGCTATCATTCCTGGTCGTCCAACAGCAAGTGGGTGGTATTCAGCAGCCGTCGCTTGGATGGCTTATACACACGTCCTTTCATCGCACACGTCGGTGAAGGCGGCGTCCTCTCAAAGCCGTTCGTCTTACCCCAGGAATCGACGGATTATTATACGCTTCTCACCAAATCGTACAACATCCCGGAATTTGTCAAGGGGAAGGTGAAAACGGATACATATAAATTAGTCTCCCGAATAAAAGAAGGGAAAAACCGGAAAATCTCATTTACAAAATAACAACATGAACACAAAGAATCTTTTAATCACCGGTATGTTTGCCGGACTGCTTTTTTCTTGTAAGGAAGCGGAGCCGCCTGCTCCTGTTTTGCCGGTTCCGACGCCGGAACAGATCGAATGGCAGAAAATGGAAAATTATGCATTCGTGCATTTCGGGTTGAATACGTTTAATGATTTGGAATGGGGGTACGGAAATACGCCTGCTGAAACATTCGATCCGACAGACCTGGATTGCGAACAATGGGTGCGGATCATCAAGGCCACCGGGCTGAAGGGGGTGATCCTGACTGCCAAGCACCATGACGGTTTTTGTCTGTGGCCGACGAAAACGGTTGATTATAATATCTCCAAATCTCCCTATAAAGACGGAAAAGGCGATATGGTTCGCGAATTGTCGGATGCCTGCAAGAAGCATGGCCTGAAGTTCGGGCTTTACCTCTCTCCTTGGGATCGCCATAATGCCGAATATGGGCGGGAAGGTTACCAAAAGACCTATCATGAGCAGATCAACGAACTGATCTCCAACTACGGTCCGTTATTCGAGTTCTGGTTTGACGGGGCGAACGGAGGAAATGGCTGGTACGGCGGAGCGAATGAAACGCGTTCGATCGATCCGAAAACCTATTACGGTTATGAGACTGCCCGTGAAATGATCAAAGCGAAACATCCGGAAGCGATGATCTTCGGCGGAACGGTTCCCGATATCCGTTGGATTGGCAATGAATCCGGTTGGGCTGGCGAAACAAACTGGTCGCCCTATTCTTTGGATAAGGAAACCCATTATACCCAGAACCAATGGGGAATGAAAGACGGAAACCAGTGGCTACCGGGAGAATGCGACGTGTCCATCCGTCCGGGATGGTTCTATCATCATCGTGAAGACCATCAGGTTCGTACTGTTCCGAATCTGGTTGATTTGTATTATCGCAGTGTGGGACATAATGCCAACTTTCTGCTGAATTTCCCGGTAGCACTGAGCGGACAGATTCATCCGGTCGATTCGGCGCGTGCCGTCGACTGGTATCATACGATCCAGGCAGAGTTGAAAGATAATCTTTTGGCAGGTATCCAGCCAAAAGCAAGCGAAACCCGTGGGGGTACTTATAAGGCATCGAATGTGACGGACGACAGTTGGGATTCTTATTGGGCTACTTCCGATGGAGTGACGTCGGGCTCACTAACTTTCCCGTTACCGACAGGGACTTCGCTGAACCGAGTGATGATTCAAGAGTATATACCTCTCGGACAACGTGTATGCGCCTTTACGCTTGAAGTGGAAAAGGATGGCAAATGGTTGCCGGTGGAAACAGCCGATACGCTTTCGACAGTGGGCTACAAACGTCTCGTCCGTTTCAAGACGACTTCGGCTGATGCTTTGCGCATCCATTTCACGGAGGCCAAAGGGCCGTTGTGCATCAATAACGTGGCAGCTTTCCTGGCTCCACCGCTGTTGGAACAACCGCGTATCATGCGGAATACGAAGAATGAAGTACGCATAGACGTGGAAAGCGAAGGAGCTGATATTTATTATACGACAGACGGAACGGAGCCGACGGCGCAGTCTGCAAAATATGAAGCCCCATTCACACTCGACAAGAAAGGGACTGTCAAGGCGATTACTTACGACGCCCAGTCCGCTAAAACCGGCCCTGTTGCTATTCACCATTTTGATTTGCCGGCTGCCGACTATAAGGTGGTTAGTCCCGTTGACGAACGGACGAATCTCATGTTTGACGGGAATGGCTATTCGACCTATTATCTGCCCGAAGGCAGGAATGAAATAGCTGTGGAACTGGCTGCACCTCACACGATCAGCGGTTTTATCTATACTCCTAACCAAGGGCGCGACTCACAGGGGCATATCTCGAACTACCAATTGCTGGTGGATGGCAAAGTCGTGGCTTCCGGTGAATTTTCGAACATCAAGCATAACCCGATCGAACAAGAAATACGTTTTGCCCCCGTCAAGGGCCAAAAGTTAGTTTTTAAGGCAACACGCATAGTAGATAATGTGAAACGTGTTGGAATTGCTGAATTCTCCGTTATCACGGAAGATTAAGATTTTCAACGTAATTTGTGTCGGACAGCAGGCGCCTGTGAAGGCCCTTGCTGTCTTTTAAAAGAAAATATATTTATTCACTTTATAAAGGATAGAAAATGAAAAAGAATGTATTGAAAATTGGAGTAATTGTTGCAGTTGCTTCGGTAGCAGTATGGAATGTAGGAATAAATGAAACGAAAGTTTTGTTTACTGATTTTTTCACATTGGAATCAATGGCCAAGTTGGAGACTGTATGTGTCGGAGATGTCGATAAAAATAGTGGAATATGCAAAAAAGATATCAATCCAGAAGCAGGATCTTTTTGTGCCCGAAGAGAGGATTATTCAGATCCGATTAATTGTTTTGCAACAGCATCTTATGAATAAAAATATTTGACTATGTTTCAACTTGGTTTGGCCCATGCTCGCATGTGCTATTTTTACTTATTGCTTTTATTTATGGTTTCATGCCGTTTCGAAGGTGTGAAGAACGACCAGTGTGATCTGCATGAAAACAGATGTGTTTTACATCTTGTCGGCAAGAAAGAGTTTCATGTTAATGAGAACATATCGGTTTTGACGCAATACATCCAATATATCGACACTTTGAACATGTTTTCTTTGTATAACAAATACGACAATGCGATTTATTTTTTCGATTATCCCGACGGGAAACAAAAGAGAAAAATACAACTCATGCGGGAAGGTGATAACGGAGTAGGTTTGATTCAGGGATATGATTATGTGAATGAAGACAGTATCTTTGTCTATAATTACGGTACAGGGTATGCCTATATGGTCAATTCGGAAGGGAAACTTTTATGGAAAAAGAGCTTACCGGTATTGGATGCCGCTTGGAGTGACCTCAGACCAGCTTTCCCGTATGTGGAAACGGACAGCCCTATTGTCTACGCAGATCGTAAATTGTTTTTTTGCGGCATGAGAAGTTCTGAATCACCTTTAGAAACTTCAACGAATAGTCCGATCATGACGATATATGATTTTCAAACCGATTCTGTATTTTTCCGTTTGAACTACCCTGAACAATATCAAAAATATAGTTGGGGTGGAGGATTTTGCCGCAGGCCTTATTTTACAGTGAACAGACATAAGTCTCTTGCTGTTGTCAGTTTTCCACAAGACCATAATCTGTATGTCTATTCCTTACAGGACGGAAAGCAAAGCAAATATTATTCCGGTAGCCGGTTGGTCGACAGGATTGAAGCCTATGATGAGAAAAAAGGAGTCCAGTCGGATGAGAACAGGGTGCTCCGCTGGTTTTATTCCGTACCTTCTTATAGATGTGTTATTTATGATAAAAAGAGAGATTTGTATTATCGTTTGGCGTGTTTGTCAGAAAAGAAGAATGCAGATGAATTTATTTCCGCAACGCAACCAATCGTACTGATCGTATTAGATGGTCAATTTAATTATATCGGTGAAGCTGTTCTACCTGAAGATGTAGATTTTCGCCGAACAAATTGCTTTTCAACGGATGGCGGCTTCTTCATACAGGCTCTTACGGATAATGACGATCTAATGACATTTTATCAATTTAAGGTGGACATCCATGAATAAAACGCATATTTTTATTTTGTCTCTTTAATCTTATTGAACGCAGATGAAAAAAATAATATTTTTAAGTGCAATTATATTTTGTATTTCTTGAAAAGGGAAATGCAAAAGACTTTATCGCAGCAACACAACCAACCGTATTGATGATTTTGGATAGTCTGTTTAATTATATAGGTGAGGCGACCTTGTCTAACGATGTAGACTTTCGTATAACAAATTATTTTTCAAAGAATTATAACTTGCACATCAAATCCTTACTAATATGACGGCCTAATGGACCTCTATTAATACCGAATTGAGGTCAAGGAATAGAAAGTTCATGAGAATAGTTATTTGAAGAAGGCTTCATCTGCTCTTGTTTTCTAAAAAATGCAAACAAATTAAACCGTTTGCCGAAAATATAGATGACATTTTCGTGTGTTTGTATATACAATTGTCTTATCAATAGAAAAGACAAGATACAGAGCATATCCGGAACGATGGCTGCAGACGCTTTCTTCTCCAAAGAAGCTTTCATAACGCCTATGTGTGAGAATATTTTCTCACACAATTCTCTTGTTTTATTATAAAAATTTATATCTTTGTAAGAGTAACTAAAAAAGCCATAAAACATGAGACAAAAAGTGTTAAAAATCGGAGCATTTGTTATTGTTATCGCATTATCTATATGGAATATGGAATTAAATGAAACAAAAATTCTTTTTACATTCCTCTTATCATTTGATTCATTAGCAAAAACAGAAACAGCCTGCTTGGGAGAATGTAGCCATAATACGGGTATATGCAAAAAAAATGCGGAAGAAGGAACGGGCTCTTCTTGCGTTGTCCCAATTGAAGGAGAAACAAAAAATTGTTACAAAACAGTACATACTTCATTTCCTGAATCCGATTAAGTTAATAATATGAAAAAAGTAATATATCTATTTATCATCTTCTATTTTTCTTCTTGTGTAAATAGTGGTACAGAAAAGAATTTGTATTACGGTAAAAAAGAGAACAAATGCGAGATCCATCGTGTTTTAAAGAAAGACATTCCTATAGGAGATAGTATTTCTGTCTTGACTAACTATATACAATATGTAAAAGAAGACGACTTGCTTTTGTTTTATAATCAATATGACAATTCCATTTATGCCTTTAACTATGAACAGGGTACTTTAAACAAAAGCATTCAGTTAAGAAAAGAGGGAAACAATGGAGTTGGGGAAATCCAAGGATTTAGTTATGTAAATAGAGATAGTATTTTTGTTTACAATTACGAAATGTTTACTTTGTTTTTAGTAAATTCATCTGCTACAGTTTTATGGAAAAAGCGTTTGCCAATGGATGAAATTAGCGAAAAGGGATTCTTGCCCGCATATCCTTGGCTTCAAACAAATTGTCCGATGGTCTATTGGAATAACAAATTGATCTTGGGTGGATTCGGTGCTACTGAATCTGAAAAAGAATCGTCATCAAATTTACCTGTTACAACCATTTATGAATTTCAGAAAGACACAGTATTATTGGCCAACAATTACCCATCGCAATACCAACAATACAATTGGGGTGGCGCTTTTTTCAGGATGCCTTATTTCGATGTCAACAAAGATAATGGAACAATTCTTGTCAGCTTTCCGCAGGATCACAATTTATATGTTTATTCGTTATATGAATTTATTCAGAAGAAATATTATGCAGGTTGTAATCAAATCAAGCAAATAAATGCTTACGACCAAAAAAAAGGAGAAATCATCGATCAAGAACGTGCTTATAAATGGTATTTAAATACGCCATCCTACCGGAATATCCATTATGATCCATATCGAAAGTTATATTACCGTTTAGCATGCCTACCGGCCAATGAAACACTAAAGAAAAAATATACAATCGGGATACGCCCGATTATTTTAATTGTAATGGATGAATATCTACGTTATTTGGGAGAATGCGTATTACCTGACAATATCGAGTTGAGATATACAAATAGCTTTGTAACAAAAGATGGGCTAAATATACAAGTACTAACCGATAATGAAGATCTTATGACATTCTATCAATTTGAAGTTAATATCCATGAATAAAGTAATTGTACATATTCTTATATTATTATCACTTTTCGGTTGTCGTCTGGTCAATTTTGAACAGGCTGTAAAGAAAAGTTTTGAAAATTATTTGGATTCGGCAACATATTCGTATCAATATATTATGCTGATACCCAACTCTGGTTGTACAGGATGTATTTCTGAAGCGGAATATTTCTTCAAAGAATATAAAGACAATGATAAAATACTATTCATATTTACTCATGTCATATCCAAAAAAGATTTGCGTATACGAATGGGAAAAGAGAATTTGCAACGTAAAAATGTTTTGATTGATAATGATAATCAGTTCTATTTTGAAGAGTTTCAAGAATCCATCTATCCTATTGTAGCCGTGATAAAAGATAAAAAGGTTATTGCATTGAAAGATCACGTATTTTTGAGGGAAATATATCCTCCTAAGGATTAATGTTAGATGAAATGAAATACTTTATCTTTTTTCTGTTTGGTTATTGTTTCTATTCTTGTCAAAGTTTCGAGGAAAGGCAATTGGCTTATGCATTGGATTTTGCAGGAGAAAATCGTAAAGAACTTGAAAAGGTATTGGATTATTATGCCAAAGATCCTTTAAGATTAGAAGCGGCCCGTTTTCTAATCCGCAATATGCCCCGATATTATGGATATGAAGGATGGCGCCTGGATTCAATTCAAAGAATTTTGATAACAGCCGAACAGAAACATTTTATAAATGATTCTATTGTTCGAAAATGGACAAAACAATCTTTGTATGCCCTTCCGAAAATATACGATGCACATGTTATTAAAGCCGATTATCTGATTGAAAACATTGATTTATCATTTAAAATGTGGAAAGAATGTCCTTGGAACCAGGATTTACCATTTGAAGATTTTTGCGAATTGATTTTACCTTACCGAATTGATGACGAACCATTGAGTAATTGGAGATTAGCTTATTTCAACACTTACTTTTCATCTCTTGATTCATTCGTGGACTGTACAGATCCATTACTGTTATGTAACACTTTGTCGAAAGAATTAAGTAAGAAGGAGTTTTTTTATACCACGGATTTTGACATGCCACATTTAAGTGCCCGTTTTTTACTGACTCATCATGTTGGTTTCTGCCGTGAGATGTGTGATCAGGCTGTTTACGCAATGCGAGCTTGCGGCATTCCAGTCACTGTCGATATGTTTGTTTATTCACCTGAATATCAAGGAAGCCACCAGTGGAATGTAGTAAGAGGAAAAAATGGACACTTCTATCCTTTTTGGACAAGTTGGTATGAAATGAATAATAACAAGAAAGGCGATGGACGAAAAAAAGGAAAAGTTTACCGACAATGCTTTGGTATGCAGAAAGAAGCGATTAAAGGTATAACGAGCCGAAAAAATGTTCCTCCATTATTTAAAAACCGATTTATAAAAGATGTAACAGTAGATTATACAGGAACAAATAAAATAGCGGTAAAAGTAGAAACTGAGGACCCTTATATTTATTTGGGAGTATTCAGTCCAGACGGATGGATTCCTATAGATATAGGGGAAAATATAGAAGGGTACGTAACATTCTATAATGTAGAACAAAATTTAATTTATCAGACTTTACATTCAAACGATAACTCATTGAAGATGGCGGGCTATCCTTTTTTATATACACAAGACACTATACACTATTTTATTCCTAAAACGGGGTGTACAGAACAGATAGCACTTCTTCGCAAAATGTCATTAACTAAAGGAATAAAATCCTTTTTATATCGGTATATCATCGGAAGTGAGATTGAAGGAAGCAAGAGTTTATCATTTAAAAATCCAATAAAATTACTGACATTACAGGATACGCTCACCACTAATTATAATGAATTTGCGACATTGGACACATTTTCTATCCGATATATCCGATACAATTCGCCATTAGAGCGTCCGATAGAACTGGCAGAAATTTCCTTTTGGGAAGATTTAGATATGAGAGAAGAAATTCCAGTAAAAATCATAAACAACCTTATGCCTCTTCATCCAGCTAATTCTATTGACAAAATAAACGATAAAGATATATTGTCTTTTTTCGAATCTCAGGATACGACATGTTGTTTATTATTTGATATAGGTAAAGAAATTTCCGTAAAAAAAATAGTACTTTCTCCCCGAAATGATGACAATTATATATGGCCTGGTGATGAATATGAACTATTTTACAACGACGGCATCAATGGTTGGTTCTCTTTGGGAAAACAGGTTGCAAAAGAAAGAGTCTTGTATTACAACGTTCCAGTTAATGCTTTATTTTGGTTGAGGAATTTGAGTAAAGGGAAAGAAGAACAAGTATTCTTTTATAGGAATAATATTCAACATTTCGTAACAAATCTTCCTTAAAAAAGCATCAACTGCATGACTATATTGCGAAGTAATGGAATATATGTTTTAAACATCATGCCATTAATACAATCTACATGAAAACATTTGCATTACCACTTGGCCTGTTTGTCTGAAAAGGGAAATGCAAAAGACTTTATCCCAGCAACACAACCAACCGTATTGATGATTTTGGATAGTCTGTTTAATTATATAGGTGAGGCGACCTTGTCTAACGATGTAGACTTTCGTATAACAAATTATTTTTCAAAGAATTATAACTTGCACATCAAATCCTTACTAATATGACGGCCTAATGGACCTCTATTAATACCGAATTGAGGTCAAGGAATAGAAAGTTCATGAGAATAGTTATTTGAAGAAGGCTTCATCTGCTCTTGTTTTCTAAAAAATGCAAACAAATTAAACTGTTTGCCGAGAATGTCGTCTATATTTCTGCGTGCTTATGTATATTTACGCACCAATAAGTGTTTTTATAGAATACCAGGAAAATATGACGAAGAGAGTGAAGTGGGGCGTGACAGCGGCGATTCTTTTGATGATTGCCGGAATGATCGTTTACCCGCAGATTAAAAGCCGTATGAAAGCATCCAAAAATGCGGCAGAAGTGGTTCCGTCAGCCGGAAGCCAAGTTCGGAAACAAGTTTTGAATATCAATGCGGAGGTGCTGAAGTATCAGTCTCTTACCGATAAGACCATTGTAACCGGCAGTACGATACCGGACGAAGAGGTGGATCTCTCGTTCGAGTCGTCGGGCAAGATTGTGGCCATCTATTTTACGGAAGGTACGCATGTGAAATCCGGTGATTTGTTAGCCAAGATCAACGACAAGCCGTTGCAGGCGGAACTGAAGAAGCTGGAGGCGCAAGTACCTCTGGCCAAAGACCGTGTATATCGGCAACATACGCTTTTGGAAAAGGACGCGGTCAGCCAAGAAGCTTATGAACAGGTAGCCACCGAATATGAAAAACTGATGGCGGATATCGAGCTGGTCAAGGCGCGTATTGCACAAACAGAACTCCGGGCGCCGTTCGATGGGATCATCGGCCTTCGGAATGTCAGCGAAGGTGCTTACGCTTCACCTTCGACCGTTATCACCAAATTGACAAAAATATCTCCTCTGAAAATCGAGTTTTCCGTTCCCGAGCGATATTCTGCGGATATAAAAGACGGTACACCGATCGTGTTTAGGATGAACTCATCTGTCGGCATGATGCAGGATTACAAAGCGACCGTTTATGCGGTAGAAAGTAAAATCGATGAGGCGACCCGCTCGTTGAAAGTGCGTGCGACCTATCCGAACCGAGACGAATCAATCGTGCCGGGACGCTATACGTCAATCGAAATCACACGCCGCGAAATCAAAGAGGCGCTGGCGATCCCCAGTGCGGCTCTGATTCCGGAAATGGGGAAAAACATCGTTTATCTGTATAAGGGCGGTGTGGCGGAACCTGCCGAGATCATTCTGGGGCTTCGTACGGAAAGCCATGTACAGGTATTGAAAGGATTGAGCGTGGGCGATACGGTGATTACTTCCGGTGTAATGCAGCTTCGTACGGGAATGAAAGTAGCGATTGATAACCTGAAGTAACGAAACGATATGGCGAATATTTCTGAAATCAGTATAAAGAGGCCGGTACTTTCGACCGTGATGATGCTCATCCTCCTGTTGTTCGGGATGATCGGCTATAAGTTCTTGGGGGTTCGCGAGTTTCCGAGCGTGGACAACCCGATTATTTCGGTGAACGTATCTTATCCGGGAGCCAATGCCGAGGTAATCATGAACCAGATCACGGAACCCCTCGAACAAAATATCAACGGTATTCCGGGGATTCGTTCATTGAGCAGTGTCAGCAGCCAAGGCAGTTGCCGTATTACAGTCGAGTTCGAATTGTCTGTCGACTTAGAGACGGCGGCAAACGACGTGCGCGACAAGGTCTCACGTGCCCAGCGTTACCTGCCCCGCGACTGTGACCCTCCGACGGTGTCGAAAGCAGACGCCGACGCGACTCCGATCATGCAGATCGGTATCCGAAGCAGCAAGCGCTCGCTGATGGAACTGAGCGAAATCGCCGAGCTGACCGTGAAGGAGCGGCTTCAGACTATTCCGAACGTGAGTGGCGTGGACATCTGGGGACAGAAACGTTACTCCATGCGCCTGTGGCTGGACCCGATCAAGATGGCCGGCTATGGTGTCACCCCCTTGGATGTGAAGAACGCAGTGGACGCCGAGAACGTGGAACTTCCCTCCGGAAGTATCGAAGGAAACACGATCGATTTGTCTATCCGTACGCTGGGCCTCATGCACACGGCAGCGGAATTCAACGACCTGATCATTAAACGGGATGGTGCAAACATCATCCGTTTTCAAGACGTCGGACGTGCGGAGGTAAGCCCGGAAGACTTGCGTAGCGTAATGCGCAAGAACGGCGAGCCGATGGTCATTGACGTTATCATCCCGCAGCCGGGCGCCAACCAGATCGAGATTGCTGATGAGGCCTACAAACGTATCGAACAATTGAAGAAAGATCTGCCGGAAGATGTAACAGTCGAGATGGTGTATGATAATACCCGTTTTATCCGCGCCTCGATCAAGGAGGTGGAAGAGACCATTTATGTGGCTTTCCTGCTTGTCGTGCTGATCATCTTCCTTTTCTTGCGCGACTGGCGTGTGACGATGGTTCCGGTGGTGGTAATTCCGGTGTCGCTGGTAGGGGCATTCTTTGTGATGTATGTTTCCGGCTTCTCCATCAATGTGCTGACGATGTTGGCGGTGGTGCTTTCGGTCGGATTGGTGGTGGACGATGCGATCGTGATGGCGGAGAATATCTATGTCCGCATCGAGCAGGGAATGGAACCGAAAGAGGCCGGCATAGACGGGGCGAAGGAGATATTCTTTGCTGTCGTCTCGACAACAGTCACGCTCGTCTCCGTCTTTCTCCCGATCGTCTTTATGGAAGGGATGACAGGACGCCTGTTCAAGGAGTTCAGTATCGTGATCGCCGGTTCTGTCACGATTTCTTCCTTTGTGGCTCTGACCTTCACTCCAATGCTGGCGACCAAGTTGCTCAGAAGGCGGGAAAGCAAAGGGTGGCTGTATAGGAAGACCGAACCGTTCTTCGAAGGCATGAATAACATGTATGCCAAGATGTTGAACGCATTTCTGAACCATAAGTGGTGGTCCATACCGATTGTCGTGATTCTTTTCGGCTCTATCGGTTATTTCTGGCGGACCATCCGTTCCGAGCTTTCTCCTTTGGAAGACCGTTCATCCATTTCAATCAATATACGTGCACAAGAAGGAGCGACTTTCGAGTTTATCCGCGACTTTACGGATCGGATCGCCATTATGGCCGACACATTGGCTCCCGAACGGCAGTCCCTGACGGTACGTGCGAATAATAGCATGGGGTTCATCACCGTCCTGCTTCCCGACATCAAGGTACGTGAGCGTTCGCAGATGGAAATCGCCGATGTCCTTTCCAAGCATGTGCGTGGCAAAACGGAAGCACGTGCGTTCGTCCAGCAGCAATCCACCTTCGGCGGACGTCGCGGGGGAATGCCTGTGCAATATGTTTTGCAGGCAACAAGTCTGGAGAAGTTGCAAGAATATTTGCCCGCCTTTATGCAGAAGGTAAACGAAAGTCCGGTCTTCCAGATGGCAGACGTGAACCTGAAGTTCACGAAACCCGAAGCCCGTATCGAGATCAATCGCGACAAGGCTTCTTCATTAGGCGTCAGCACCCGTACGATCGCCCAAACATTACAGTATGCCTTGAGCGGCCAGCGCATGGGATATTTCTACATGAACGGAAAACAATATCAGATCCTGGGCGAGATCAACCGCCAGCAACGTAACACACCGTTGGACCTGAAATCCATCTATGTCCGCAGCGATGCCGGAGAGATGATTCAATTGGACAACCTCGTCTCATTGAAGGAAGACGTCGCCCCGCCCCAATTGTACCGTTACAACCGCTTTGTGTCGGCAACGGTTTCCAGCGGTCTTAACAAAGGCTATACGATCGGTGACGGTCTGGACGAAATGGACCGTATCGCCTCCGAAACACTGGACAATAGTTTCCGTACGGCTCTGTCGGGTGAGTCGAAAGAGTTCCGCGAAAGTTCGTCCAGCTTGATGTTTGCCATGATTTTGGCATTGTGCATGATCTATCTGGTTCTGGCGGCGCAGTTCGAGAGTTTCAAGGACCCGTTGGTCGTGATGTTCACGGTTCCGTTGGCCATTGCAGGAGCGTTGATCTTCATGAGCTATTCGGGTGTGACCATGAATATCTTCAGTCAGATCGGTATCATCATGCTGATTGGCTTGGTGGCGAAAAACGGTATCTTGATCGTGGAGTTTGCCAACCAACGACAGGAAGCAGGCCAAGGTATGACGGAAGCGATCCGCTCAGCTTCCACGCAGCGCTTGCGCCCGATTCTGATGACCAGTATTTCAACAATCCTGGGGTTGGTCCCATTGGTGTATGCTTCGGGTGAAGGAGCACAGGGCCGTATCGCGATGGGGATCGCCGTTGTGGGAGGGATGATCGTTTCGACATTCCTGACATTGTTCATCGTTCCGGCGATGTACAGTTTCATTTCCACGGACAGGCAGAAAAAGTTGAAGGGAGAAAATTGAAAGTTATTTGCGACAGATGCCGTCTGAGGATTAAGACGGATAAATATAAAAGTTTTAAGATATGAAGAGGTTTCTTTTATTAATATGTATAGCATTGGCGGCTGTTCCGGCTGAAGCGCAACGGGTGTTCAGCCTGGACGACTGCATTCGAACCGGATTGGAACGCAATTATTCCATCCGTATCATCCGGAACGAACAGTACATCAGCGACAACAACGCGACGCCGGGCAACGCCGGTTATCTCCCGACCGTCGACCTGAGCGGCGGTTTCAGCGGGACGCTTAACAACAACAATAACAAACTGTCCGACGGAACGACGGAAAAGGCAAATGGTATCCATAACGAGACGTCCAACGCCGGACTGAACGTGAACTGGACCGTATTCGACGGCTTAGGCATACAGGCTACGTATGAAAAACTAAAAGAATTGCAGCATCTGGGCGAATTGAACACCCGGATAACGATCGAGGATTTCGTCGCCGACCTTTCAAGCGAATACTACAACCTGATCCGGCAAAAGATCCGCCTGCGTAACCTCCGTTCTACGCTCGAATTGTCTCGTGAACGTCTGCGTATCGTGGAAGAGCGGTACTATATCGGCTCGATGTCCCGCCTCGATCTCCAGCAGGCACAGGTCGATTTCAATGCCGACAGTTCCAACGTCCTGAACCAGTTGGAACAAGTCCATACTTCCCGTATCCGCCTGAACCGGCTGATGGCTTTGGAGGATGTGGAGGAACAACTACAGATCAAGGACTCCTTGATTACCCCCAACCCGTTTTTAGACGAAGTGGAACTCTGGAAAAGCACGCTCGCCTCCAACTCTTCGCTGCTGATCGCCAAGAAGAACCAGGTGATTTCCGAACTGGACTACAAAAAGATAAAGAGCCGTAACTATCCGTATGTCAAGTTGAATGCCGGATACGGCTATACGGCAAACTGGTATGAGGTGGGAGCGACCGACCTTCAGCGTCGTCTCGGACTGAATTACGGAGTGACGGTCGGCATCAACGTGTTCGACGGTTTCAACCGGAAACGTGAGCAACGGAATGCCCGGATACAGATCCAGAACCAGGAATTGCGTACACGGGAACTGGAACTGGGGCTGCGGGCCGACATGAGCAATTTCTGGATGGCCTACCGTAATAACCTCGACCTCTGGAGCCTGGAGAAAGAGAACTTGGTCGCGGCACAGGAGAATTATCGGATCGCAATCGATCGTTACAAGCTGGGTGACCTGTCCGGAATCGAACTGCGTGAAGCCCAGAACAGCCTGCTCGAAGCGGAAGAGCGCCAGTCCATCGCCGAATATTCCACCAAGATATGCGAGATTTCCCTCTTGCAGCTCAGCGGAAAGATCATGGACATGTTCCATGATTAAGGGCGCATAGCTTGTTTGATGCATCGATTTTCGCGAAAACGATTAACTTTGCACAAAAGTAAAAAGCTCATGCAGATCATACCCAAAGCTAATACCTTGAGGAAAGGCGTGCTGTTATATCGAGGCATCCGTTACCGCAAAGGCTTCGGAGTACATTCTCCTTTTGTCTTCAACCTGATCACGAAAGTGATCGAGGAACGTTGCCAATACTATAGCTTCTATGATATCGAACTGGTCCGTAAGCGACTGCTTTTCCGCCAGGACGAGGTTACTTATCCCGATCGCCGCCAGAAGGGGAAGATACGCCGCCGCGCGATCGGCCGGATCGTCGAGCGGGAAGCGATACGCCCCAAGCACGGCGCTTTGCTTTTCCGCCTCGCCAACTATTTCAAATCGAAGCATATCCTCCAGCTCGGCCCTTCCATGGGCCTGTCCACTTTGTATCTGACTTCATACGCATCCGATCTGAAATGTATCGCTCTGGAAAACGTGCCGGAATTTGCCTCCATCGCCCGTATCGCTTTTGCCGAGGCCGCCCACAACCCGGTCGACCTGCGTGTCGGGAGGTACAAGGATTTGCTTCCGGATGCTTTGGAGGACATGGTGCGGCTCGATCTCGTCTTTTTCAACACCCTGTATGAACAGCAGAACAATTACTGGCTGTTTGAAGCATGCCTGAAACATGTGCATGGCGATACGATTTTTGTTTTCGAAGGCATCAAAAACAGCCGCAAGATGCGTGAATTCTGGCAGGAAGTATGTCGCCATCCTGAAGTGACGGTGACGGTCGACCTGTATTCAATGGGAATCGTGTTTTTCAACAAAAAGCTGCATAAAAGGGATTATATCGTTTATTTCTGACCTTGTATGAAGGCGGCTGTTAAGTTTTGCTTGACACCTTTTGGGGAAATTGTCCGTGAGAATATTTCCGGGAAACGGTATCCCGGGTATAACCCTATGCTTTACGCCTTCTAACCCTATGGGTTAAGGGGGCTAATGCATAGTACTTGCGATTTGAATCAGTCTGTTAAAATGTAATATCCGCAAGTTGTATAGAAATTACGGATATATGGGATATTCAGGAATCTCCATAGTGTTCGAGGATGGAGATTGAATTTAGTTTCATAATTCGGGTTGATGAAATAGAGGATTTCTTCGGCTATCCGATATTTCTCTTTGTGCACGATTGAGAGAAAACGTTCCAGTGAAATGCCGGTATCTTTGATTTCCAAAAGTCCTCTGGGATTGACATTTCCCCATTCCAGCATTTTTTTATAAACAGAGCGGGGCAATAGGTGGAACCAAGGCAAATGGCTTAGGAACTTGTTGTTGCAAATTTGTTGGTGACCTCCGAACGGATTCTGCCAAGGAGGGAAGGCTACGAAAATAACGCCGTGGGGATTTAGGAATCTCTTTATAAAAGGCAAGAATAATTCTTGGTTCGGGATGTGCTCTATCACATCCCGGATAATAATAATGTCGAACTGGTTGTGCAGTTCGGTTACTTTGTAGATATCTTCGCAGATCAGTGTCAGGTTTTTGTTGTTGGGATGTGTGTTGTAGATTTCTTTTGCAATCGCAATCTGACCTCCATTGATGTCTATACCTGTTACTTGGCAACCGAGGTCCAGAAAGGGTTTTATATTTCCTCCTTCTCCGCAACCAATTTCAAGAATATGAGAATTAGCCGTTATCGGTTTATGTTTTTCAATGAAAGGTATTACATATTTTTGTGTCGTAATACTTTGTTCGTTGAAATATTGTTGTCTGTCAGCGTGTCTTTTTTGCATATTTACAAAGTAAAAATGAGGGTGCACTTCAAAGTATAATGGCTTTTGGGCACACCCTCAGATATATTAATATCTGTAATGTTCAGCCTTATAAGGCCCTTCGACCGGAACGCCGATGTAATCGGCTTGCTTCTGTGTCAAAGTGGACAGTTTGACGCCAATGCGTTCCAGGTGGAGGCGGGCTACTTCTTCGTCCAGGCGTTTCGGCAGGCGGTAGACACCTATCTCGTAAGGCATTGTCCACAAATCCATCTGGGCCAAGACCTGGTTTGTGAAGGAGTTGCTCATGACGAAAGAGGGGTGGCCGGTCGCACAACCCAGGTTTACCAGGCGGCCTTCTGCCAGCAGGAAGATGGAATTGCCTGTCGGGAATGTGTACTTGTCAACCTGCGGTTTGATGTTGGTGTGCTGGATATTCGGATAGTTGACCAACTTTTCGACCTGGATCTCGTTGTCGAAATGGCCGATGTTGCAAACGATAGCCTGGTCTTTCATCTGGGCCATGTGTTCGATGGTGATGATGTCGCAGTTACCGGTGGTCGTGACGAAAACGTTACCTTCCTTGACAGCTTCTTCCATCGTTGTCACTTCAAAACCTTCCATAGCGGCTTGCAGGGCGCAGATCGGGTCGATCTCCGTGATCAGGACACGGGCTCCGTAAGAGCGCATGGAGTGGGCACAGCCTTTACCTACGTCGCCATATCCGGCAACCACTACCACTTTACCGGCGATCATAACATCTGTTGCGCGTTTGATGCCGTCTGCCAGTGATTCGCGGCAACCGTACAGGTTGTCGAATTTCGATTTTGTAACGGAGTCGTTGACGTTGATGGCCGGAACCAGCAGTTCGCCTTTTTCCATCATTTGGTACAGACGGTGTACGCCGGTGGTCGTTTCTTCGGAAACACCTTTCATTTCGGCGATCGTGCGATGCCAACGAGTATTGTCTTCAGCCAGGATACGGTTTAAGGTATCCAGTATGACCTGTTCTTCATGATTGCCACCTTTGCGGTTGATCGTTTCTGCATCGTTCTCTGCACGGTAACCCATGTGAACCAGCAGGGAAGCATCGCCACCGTCATCCACAATCATGTGCGGACCTTTACCGTCGGGGAAACGTAGTGCCATGTCGGTACACCACCAGTATTCTTCCAGTGTTTCACCTTTCCAGGCAAAAACGGGAACCCCATCGGCGGCGATGGCCGCGGCAGCATGGTCCTGTGTAGAGAAGATGTTACAGCTTGCCCAGCGAACGTCTGCTCCCAACGCAACTAATGTTTCGATTAACACTGCGGTCTGAATCGTCATGTGCAGTGAGCCGGTGATGCGAGCCCCTTTCAGAGGTTTCTGATCGGCATACTTCTTACGGAGCGCCATAAGTCCCGGCATTTCGTGTTCGGCGATTTCGATTTCTTTACGACCGAATTCAGCCAAACTCATATCTGCTACTTTATAAGGCAGATTAGTTGGAAATAATTGTGACATAAATTGATACTAAAAATGTTAATGCCGCAAAGGTACAAAAAAAACTTTAAACCGGAGTGATCCCCTGGTCGGCCAATAATTTTAACCCTAAATCCTTCAGTTTGAACTTCTGGATCTTTCCGCTTCCGGTCATGGGGAAGGTGTCGACGAAGAATATATACTTCGGAATCTTATGGCGGGCAATCTTGCCACGGCAGAAATCTTTGACGATGTCTTCCGTCATGGCGACGCCTTCATGCAGGATGATGAAGGCTCCCACTTCCTCGCCGTATTTCTTGGACGGGACGGCGGCAACCTGTACATCTTTCACCCCTTCCAGGTGATAGAGGAATTCTTCCAGCTCGCGGGGATAGATGTTTTCTCCTCCTCTGATAATCATATCTTTGATGCGTCCGGTGATGCGGTAGTTGCCGTTTTCGTCTTTCACGCCCAGGTCGCCACTATGCAGGAAGCCGTCTTTGTCGATGACTTCGGCCGTGGCTACCGGGTTGTTGTAATAGCCTTTCATGGTGTTGTATCCCCGGTTACACATTTCCCCCTGGACGCCTACCGGGCATTCTTCGCCCGTTTCCGGATCGATCACGCGGACTTCGGTAAATTCGAAGTCACGGCCCACCGTATTGTAACGGACTTCAGCCGGATCGTCGATGCGCGAATGCGTCATGCCGGGCGATGCTTCCGTCAACCCATATACGCTGGTTACGCGCATGAACATTTTTTCTTCCACTTGCTTCATCAGTTCCACGGGGCAAAGAGCGCCTGCCATGATGCCGGTGCGGAGGGAGGTCAGGTCGAACATGCTGAACATCGGATGGTTCAGTTCGGCAATGAACATGGTCGGCACGCCGTAAAGGGCCGTACAACGTTCTTTGTGGATGGAGGCGAGTACGACCAACGGATCAAATTTTTCGACCATCACCTGTGTACATCCATGTGTCAGCACATTCATGGAAGCGAGCACGACGCCGAAGCAGTGGAACAAGGGTACGCAGCAACATAGTTTGTCGTCGGCCGTGAACTTCATGTGCTCACCTGTCAGCAGTCCGTTGTTGGCTATATTATAATGCGTCAGCATGACCCCTTTTGGGAAACCGGTCGTGCCGGAAGTATATTGCATGTTCACGACATCGTGCGGAGTCACCAGCTTTTTGGCTTCCATCAACGTATCGTCACTTACGTTTTCACCTAAAAGCAACAGTTCAGGGGTGTTGTACATCCCTCTGTATTTCTCCTGTCCGATGTAAACCACATTTTTCAGTTTCGGAAAACGTTGGCTTTTCAGATAGCCGCGTTGCGATTCTTTCAATTCGGGCAGCATGGTGTACATCATGTCGACATAACTGCCGTCAAACACTCCGTCAGTGATGCACATCGTATGAATATCCGCATTTTCTACCAGGAATTCCAGTTCGTTCTGCTTGTAGTTCGTATTGACGGTTACAGCCACCGCCCCGATCTTAGCGGCGGCATACAGGAATGTAAGCCAGTCCGGGACGTTTGTCGCCCAGATGCCGACATGTGTGCCGTGTTTGATCCCGATCGAAAGCATGCCTTTCGCCATCCGGTCTACACGTCCGTTGAATTCTTTCCAGGTAAAACGCAGGTCACGGTCGGAATAGACCAGATATTCCTTGTCGGGGGTTGTTTCGGCCCAATACTCCATCCACTGACCGAGTGTCCTGTCTTGTAATTGTATTTTCATAAGAGATTGTCGATTAATAAGGGGTGTAGATGACTCCGAGGATTTTCGCCGTATTGTCGGCTGCGGCGTGTACGTGGTGGGCGACGATCGAATCGTAGTAGATGCTGTCGCCTTCTTCCAGGATGTAGGTGTTTTTGCCATAGTTGATTTCGAGGATGCCTTCCAGTACATAGATGAACTCTTCCCCTTCATGTGTGGAGAGTACGAAATCCGCCCCTTCTTCAGAGGGGGCGACATCGATCAGGAACGGTTCCATGTGGCGTCCGGACTTGTCTTGCGACAAGGAATGGTAGTCCATGTGCTTGCGCGCTTTGCTGTCGTTGTTGCTGAAGCCGATGCCGTTCACGTCGTTGCTGTCTTTTTTGCGGCAAATGACGGGACCCAGTTCGGACTGGTCATCCAGGAATGTGCCCAGACGGACGCCTAATACGCGGGCTATCTTGATTAGCGGGGCGAGAGACGGGAAGTCTATATTGCCTTCGATACGTTCTATTTGTTCGATGCTCAGGCCTGAGCGTTCGGATACTTCCTGGGTAGAAAGTTGTTTGGATTCACGGATACTTTTGATTTTCGCTCCTATGATTTTGTTGTTTCCCATGAGTATTATTATGTTTATTGTTTATTGAATCTTTTAATTTGTAACGGAACGGCGCAAAATTACATTAAATTTTCATTAAACAAAGGTATTTGGTAAAAGAAAAAAGGATGACCCCCCATAGAGATCATCCTTATTGTAACTTCCTGCGAAGAAATTGTTTTTTTATTTTCTGATACCAAGTTCTTTGATGATAGCACGATATCTTTCGATATCAACTCTGATCAGGTAATCCAATAAACGACGGCGTTTACCTACCAACATTTTCAGCGCTCTTTCAGTGCTGTAATCCTTGTGGTTGGTTTTCAGGTGTTCTGTCAAATGTGCGATACGGACTGTGAACAGTGCGATCTGGCTTTCTGCCGAACCTGTGTTTGTGGCAGACTTGCCATACTTTTCGAAAATCTCTTTTTTCTTTGCTGAATCTAAATACATGATTCTTGTGTACTTTAATAAATTAATACTATGTTATCTAAGCGGGCACAAAGGTAGGCATTACTTTTTGATTGGCAAATTTTTTTATGTGTCTTTTTTATTTTGAAGTATTAAACTCGTTTACATCTCGCAAATTTATTGTAATTTTGTGCCCAATAAATTAGTTTTCAATGCAAAAGATTAGAAACATCGCGATTATCGCGCACGTAGACCACGGCAAGACAACGCTTGTGGATAAGATGTTATTAGCCGGTAAGCTTTTCCGTGAAGGACAGGCAGAACCGGATCAGTTCCTGGATAATAATGACCTGGAACGTGAACGAGGGATTACGATCCTGGCCAAAAATGTCTCTATTAATTATAAAGGTTATAAAATCAACATTATCGATACTCCGGGCCACGCCGACTTCGGAGGTGAAGTGGAACGTGTATTGAACATGGCCGACGGTTGCCTCTTGCTGGTTGATGCTTTCGAAGGTCCGATGCCGCAGACTCGTTTCGTACTCCAGAAGGCTATCCAGTTGGGGCTGAAGCCGATTGTGGTCATTAATAAGGTAGACAAGCCGAACTGTCGTCCGGAAGAAGTACAGGAAATGGTGTTTGACCTGATGTTCAGTCTCGATGCGACCGAAGAACAGCTTGACTTCCCGACGATCTACGGTTCTGCGAAGCAGGGTTGGATGTCGGAAGACTGGAAAGAACCGAAGGAGGATATTACCGCTTTGCTGGATGCCATCATCCGGTATATTCCGGAGCCTCAGGTACTGGAAGGTTCGTCGCAGATGTTGATCACTTCATTGGATTATTCCAAATATGTCGGTCGTATCGCTGTGGGCCGTGTGCATCGCGGCGAACTGCGCGAAGGGCAGGACATCATGCTTTGCAAGCGTGACGGTTCGATGGTGAAATCGAAGATCAAGGAAATCGACGTGTTCGAAGGTTTGGGACGTACGAAGGTAAGTGCTGTCCAATCCGGCGATATTTGTGCGATTATCGGTGTGGAAGGTTTCGAAATCGGTGAAACGATTGCCGACGCCAATGATCCGGAACCGCTGCCGACGATTGCCATCGACGAGCCGACGATGTCTATGTTGTTTACGATCAACAATTCCCCCTTCTTCGGGAAAGATGGTAAGTTTGTGACATCCCGCCATATATACGACCGTTTGATGAAGGAACTGGACAAGAACCTTGCCTTGCGTGTGGTTCCGACAGATTCAGCCGATTCGTGGTTGGTGTACGGGCGTGGCGTGCTTCACTTGTCTGTCCTGATCGAGACCATGCGCCGTGAAGGATATGAGTTGCAGGTCGGCCAGCCGCAGGTTATTATAAAGGAAATCAACGGCGAAAAATGCGAACCGGTTGAACAATTGACAGTCAATCTGCCGGAAGAGTGTTCCAGCCGTATCATCGATATGGTAACCAAGCGCAAGGGTGAAATGACAATGATGGAAAGCAAGAACGACCGTATGCATCTGGAGTTCACGATTCCTTCCCGTGGTATTATCGGCTTGAACAATGCTGTCTTGACTGCATCCGCCGGTGAAGCGATCATGGCGCACCGTTTCCTTGAATATCAACCGTGGAAGGGTGAGATCGAACGTCGTACGAACGGTTCTATCATCGCGATGGAAACGGGCACTGCATACGCATACGCATTGAACAACTTGCAATCCCGCGGACGTTTCTTTATCGCTCCGGGAGACGAGGTATATGCCGGACAGGTTGTCGGCGAGCATACGAAAGACAATGACTTGGTAGTCAACGTGACGAAGTCCAAGAAATTGACGAATATGCGTGCTTCCGGTTCGGATGACAAGGTCTCTTTGGCTCCTCCTACGGTGTTCAGCCTGGAAGATGCTTTGGAATACATCAAAGGCGATGAATATGTGGAAATTACTCCGAACAACATGCGTATGCGCAAGATCATTCTTGACGAAATCGAACGTAAGCGTCAAGGAAGATAAGAAGTTGTTCTGAAATAAAGAATATATCGAAAAGCCGGGAGTTGCATTCACTCCCGGCTTTTTCTTTGATATGTCGTGAAGATTTGTTCGTCTCCGTGATAAATTTGCAAAGGTATGGGTTGGGTTTGTTTGTCATCTTATATATCTGATCTATAATCAAGGCTTTTTGAGACAGGGTGGAGATTTATGATTCGTATATAATTCTTATCATTAATAAAAGGGCGGAAGGAAGTGGGAATATCTGGAATGTCTTATATTTGCGCCCCGAATTGATAAACTTTACAAATCGATGAAAAAGAAAAAAATATATAAGGCGATTGTATGCCTTTGTTGTGTCGCGACCTCTCTCTCGGCTCAGGATCGTGTAGTGGAATTAACAAATCCGGATGAAAGTTGTACAAGTATCGCTGCCGGCAAGCAGGCGACGGCCGACGGTTCGGTCATGACTTCCCAGACTTGCGACGGTACTTCGCGTACCTGGATGGAGGTGGTGCCGGCGCAAAACTGGCCGGATACGGCGATGCTTGAGATTTATTGGGATATCCGCCACACGGAGAGTAAAAACGATCGGTTGGGAGTGACGCTGAAAGGTTCTATTCCGCAGGTATCTTCTACATTTGCTTATCTGAATACCGGTTATCCTTGCATGAACGAGAAGCAGTTGGCAATGGGAGAAACAACTATCGTCGGACGTAAAGAGTTGCGCAATCCGAATGGTTTGTTTCATATCGAAGATTTGCAGGGGATCGCCTTGCAACGTTGCAGTACGGCACGTGAGGCGGTCTTGCTCATGGGGCGTTTGGCGGAACAATATGGCTACCGGGACGGTGGGGAATGCCTGACGGTTGCCGATAAGAAGGAACTTTGGTTTTTCGAGATCACGGGTGCGGGACCGGACGACAGGGGGGCCTTGTGGGTAGCTCAACGTATACCGGACGATCATGTGACGGTTTCGGCCAATACACCTCGTATTTCCGATGTCGATTTCGAAGACAAGGATAATTATATGTATAGCGAGGGGTTGAAAGAGAAAGCACGCAAGTTAGGGTATTGGGATGGTAAAGAACCTTTCAAGTTCTGGAAAGTTATCCATGAAACGGGGAAGAAACCGTTCACTATCCGCGACTTCTTTGTTTTGAAAACCTTGGCTCCCTCTTTGGACCTGTCAATGGATATGGAAGAGTTGCCTTTGTCTGTCAAGCCTGAATGGAAAGTGTCTTTGGCGGATGTGAACCGTCTGCTGCGTGAAACGTACGAGGGAACGGAATGGGATATGACAAAAGATATGATGGTCACGAAGAAGATCAAAGACAAAGACGGAACCGAGCGTGATACGACATATAAAAGCCCGTTGGCACAAAACTGGATGACGAACGACATGTTTGAATTTCTGAATGCGCAACGCGGTGAAAAGAAGATCGTGAAACAGCGGACGATATCGGTTGTCTGGTGTGCTTATTCATTTGTGATCCAGTGTCGTGACTGGTTGCCGGACGAGGTGGGAGGCGTTTGCTGGTGGTCGGAAGATAACCCGGGCGAAAGTCCCCGTGTCCCGTTGTTTGCCGGGATGACGGATGTCCCTGAAAGCTTTAAGGTATGCGGGCATAAACGATACCGTCCTGATGCCGCCCTTTGGACCTATCGCCGTACAAACCGTTTGGCACAAGTGAGTTGGGGGCATGGTCGTAAATTGATTGAGCCTGCCGTCCTCTCTTTCGAGCAGAAAGCTGCCGATGAAATGCCTCTGATAGAAAACAAGGTATCAGCCCTTATCCGGGAAGGCAAGAAAGACGAAGCGCAAGCTTATCTTACCCGCTATTCCTTCGATTTCATCTATTCGACCTTGCGTTGTTGGGAGGAAATGGAAGGACAGCTTTGGCATAAGTTCGGGAGAGGATTCTGATTGGTCCTCTCCTGTTTAGATTAGGTTATAGGTTTTTGTTTCTTTGTATTTCCACATGTTTTCTATATGAAATGGGGCTTACGCCTGTCTTCTTTCGGAAAAAATAGGAGAAGTAGTCGGGAGATTCGAAACTCAGCTTGGAGGAAATGTCTTGCACGGACATTTCCGTGCTGTCCAGCAATTCCTTGATTTTACTGATTTTCAGTTGTAACATATATTGATGAGGAGCGATTCCTGCATATTTTTTGAATGCTTTTCGGAAGCTGGAGTAGCTCATGTTGATGGATTTGGCGATATCTTCCGGGGTAAAGTTCTCATAAATGTTTTCGCGCATCAGCATACATGCTTTTTGCATCTTTTGTATGGCTTCCGTCCTGTAATCTTGAGTTTCGTTGATCGAGTAGACCAGGCTGATGATGTGTAGGGCTGTTCCGCCCAACAATGCCTGGAAACCGGCTTTTTCTGCCATGGCAGAATCAATCATTTCGTTCAAATGATTGATTAATATTTCGTTTATACCAATATGAAGTATGGGATTTGTACGATTGACGATTTTGCATAGCAAATTGTCGAAATAAGGCCCGCCGAGCGTAAAATAATATTCGTCCCAACCGACTTCGAATGTAGGATGATGAGTGTGCCATTGTTTCGGGCAGACGAAAAAGACATCGCCTTCGGATATTTTTTGCATGGGGCAGTCTGAAGACATGAAGACTCCTTCTCCTCGCGTGATATATACCATGACAAATTCATCGATGATCCTTCCGCGCTCAGGATTGAAGGTATATTTGGAAGAGTGCCCTTTAAGCGGGTAGTTTTCTTTGGGATTGATGGATTGGAATCCGATGCTGCTGATGGAAATTCCCCAAATATTTTCGTTGTCGTTTGTGGGCAAGTACTTGATGATGTTGTGTTTGTTTCGATTGGAGTACATCTTGTTTGCTTTTTAGTTTTTCTAATTTGTTTTTTATTATTAGAAGTGAGGTAATGCAAATGTAGAAAGAAAAAACATCATTTTAAGTCAAAACAATAGAAAAAAATATCAATTTTCCATGTTGAAGCAGGTGCAGAATAAGGATTTTTGCAATAAATTTTGTTAAACGATAATAATATATGAGTTTATGAAAAGTCGTATTCTGCTTTTGCTATGTTTCCTGTTGTGTGGGATACAAGCTTTTGCCCAGATTTCGGTATCGGGGAAAGTGGTGGATGCCGGTGGTCTTGAATTGCCGGGAGTAAACATTTCCGTGAAGGGGCAGATGATCGGTACAATGACCGGTGCCGATGGTTCGTTTACGCTTGCCGGAGTTCCGGGGAGTAATTCTGTGTTGGTCTTTTCTTATGTCGGGTTTAAGACACAGGAGCTGACAGTTGGTAGTCAGCGAACGATCAATGTTACGTTGTTGGAGGATTCAGAGCAACTGGAGGAGGTTGTTGTAGTGGGGTATGGGACGGCTCGCAAGAAAGACGTGTCGGGAGCTATTTCCAATGTGAAGTTTTCGGATAGCGACATTACGGCATTGCCGAACCCGAATGCCATTGCGGCGTTGTCAAGTAAAGTTGCCGGATTGAAGTATGCACCGACGAACAGTGCAGGCGCCAATAATATGGGTTCCATGACCCTGCGTGGGAAGAATGCGATACCTGCGGATGTATCTTCGGACAAGCAAAGTGTGAACCAGCCGTTGCTGATCGTTGACGGTGTTATTTCTTATGGCGGGATCAACGAGATCAATACCAACGACGTGCAAAGCATTGATGTCCTGAAGGATGCTTCGGCTGCGGCTATTTACGGATCTCGTGCCGCCAATGGCGTGATTATCATTACGACCAAGAAAGGGGTGAGTGAAAAACCGACCATCAATGTCAATACGAATTGGAGTTTTTCAGACTGGACACGCCAGCCTCAAATGGTGTCTGATGAAGAAAAGTTCATGCGGAACCGTTTTTATTCGAAACGGGCGACCGGTGATATTCCGGCAGATGCCGTTTGGTCATCTTCTTTCGATAAGGCTCAATTGCTGAATACGGTTGAATTGGATGCTTATAATGAAGGGGTTTATACGGATTGGATCGATGAGACTTCCCGTGTCGGTGTCGGGCAGAAATATGATGTCAGTGTTGCCGGACGTTCAAAAGCCGTGAATTATTATATTTCAGGGGATTATTATCGCCAGCAGGGTATCATGAAAGGGAATGATTATGAAAAGTACAATATCCTTTCCAAATTGGATATCAAGGCGAAAGAATGGTTGACTTTCGGTTTGAAAGGGAATTTCTTGAGTTCGAAAAGCTGGGGTGTCTCTCCCCGTATTCAGAATGCAACTTGGATGTCTCCTTATTCGTATATCCATGCACGTCAGCCGGGATATGAAAACTGGTATAACTCGAAGCCGGACGGAAATGTTGCCAGTCCTTATTGGGGAACCGGTTCGAACGATTCTTATTTGTGGACGGACAAGGAGGATCATGGATTCAATGTGAATGGTGTGTTCTATGCTCAGGTGGATTTTCCTTTTGTGAAAGGATTGTCTTATCGTATTTCCTTGAACGGACAGCGTAATACCGGGACGAGTGACCTTTTCAATAATCCGGGGATGTGGGTAGACACCAATAATCCGGCACAGATGGACGATCCTTCACAGTTCGGTTCCAAAGCCGGAGGATATTCCTATTCGTCTCTTTCCGCTACTTGGAATGTCGACAATATTTTCACATATACGAAGGATTTGGGCAAGCATCATTTTGACTTGATGGCCGGTTATACGCGTGAGGCTTCCAATAACGAATATCTCAGGACGGATTTCTCGAACTTCTCCGTGCCTACGGTTTTAGGAGTTTACAAGCAGGATTTGGCTGCGACGAAAACTATTCGCCGTGAACGGACCGAAAGTTCGGCCATTGCCTATCTGGGACGTGTCAATTACAATTATAAGAATACCTATTACGGGACGTTCAATTTCCGCCGTGACGGTTTTTCTGCATTCGCGGCAGGGCATAAATGGGGTAATTTCTATGGCGCATCCGCAGCGTGGGTTATCAGCAACGAAGAATTCATGAAAGAAGGTTCCGACTGGCTTGATTTTCTGAAGCTGCGTTTCTCTTGGGGACAGAACGGCAGCCGTTCGGTAAGTCCTTATGCGACGGTAGCGACGGTAGGTACTACCTATACTTGGTTTGGAGATACGGGTTCGGGCAGCGCGTTCGGATTGACTCCGTCTTCGTTGCCGAACAGATCCCTGACTTGGGCTACGGTTGAAAAGTATAACGTAGGTGTCGATTTCGGTACGTTGGGTGGACGTTTGAACGGGAATGTGGATTTGTACATGGGAAATACCACGGATATGCTCATGAACCGTTCCGTTCCTTATCCTACAGGTTTCCAGACGGCTAACGACAATGTCGGAAAGGTAACAAACAAAGGTATTGAAATAACGCTGAATTCGGTGAATATCGATGGCGACGGAAGAGATAAACTTCGTTGGACGTCCGAACTGGTGTTCGACCTTAACCGCAATAAGGTCAAGAGCCTGTATGGAAAAGACTATAAGGGCGAAGAAGCAGACGACGTGGCAAATGCCGTCGCATACGGTTTCGACAACTATTATGCCCTGATGATCGGTCATGCCATCGGTTCCGCCTATGATCTGAAGAAACTGGGCGTTTTCCAAAGCCAGGAAGAGATCGACAACTATGTCGACTCGAAGGGTAACAAGATCCAGCCCGATGCTGTACCCGGCGATTTGAAGTTCCTTGATTATGATGGAGACGGCAAGATCACGGGAGACGACCGTCACTGGATCGGTGACATGGATCCGCTGTTTACGGTCAATTTTGGTAATACATTGAGTTATAAAAATTTCTCTCTGTATTTTAATTTCCGCTGGATGCAGGGAAGTGATACTCATTTCTTGGGATATGATCCGAATGCGTTCGGTACGACCATGGGTAGTGGTGCACAGTTGGATGCCATCGAACCGTGGACCGAAAGCAACCATTCGGACAAATACCCGCGTTACGGTTACAGCAATCCATTGAATTACCTGTACTGGAACTCCAGAACTTTCTTGAAATTAAAAGATTTGGTGTTGTCCTATAGCGTGAACCCTTCGTTATTGAAGAAGTTGGATATTTCTTCTTTGCGCGTTTACTTGTCTGCCACGGACCTGTTTACCATTACCGGATGGTCCGGGCTTGATCCTGAAAACGGCGGTACGATCGCTTCGAATGCTGCTTCAAGCCGCTATGGGAGCAACGGTACTTATAAAACAGTCTCTGTGGGACTGAACTTGTCTTTTTAATCCTATAATTTTTAAAAGAAGCAGATATGAAAATTAAGAAATATATACTAATGGCATTTTCCGCCACGGCATTAATTGCCGGCCTTGCCGGATGTCAGGGGGCGGATGAGTTCCTGACGGAACATTCTTATAAGTTTGACGACCAGACTTTCTATACCTCCCAAGCTGATATGGAAATGGGGTTGAACGCTTGTTATCGACAGATACAGTCTTTGATGATGGGACAGACACATGGCGGACACTCTTGGATGATCATGGGGCTGGGGCTTGACACTTTCGGGCAGACCGGCGGTAATTCGGCATTTGCGAATTGGAACAACTTGAATTCCAGCGACGGGATGGTGCGCCACTGGTATGATAACCTCTACAAGCTGATCAACCGGGCCAATACTGTTATCGACATGATGGACGAACGTACTTATATTACGTATTCTTCGGCAGAGAAAAAGGCGGAGCTTCGTGCGACGGCGGTTTTCTTCCGTGCATGGTCCTATCGGGTGCTGGCCGGAATGTATGGCAATGTCCCTTTACTGGATCATCGTGCGACAAGTATCACGACCGGTTATGTCCCTGCCAATCGCCAGGAAGTGTGGGAGTTTTGTAAGGAAGACTTTGCTTATGCGGCGCAAAACCTGCCGGCAAAAGCAGAAAAGCCCGGTCAGATCGTACGGGCTGCTGCCGACCATTACTTGGCGGAGGTCAATTTGGCTTTGGGTGATTTCAATGGAGCAGTGGAGGCCTCTTCCCGCGTGATCGATGGTACTGACGGCGACTTCCACGTTATGACGACCCGTTTCGGTTCTCGTGCAGGCGAGTCTACAGACCGTTATGGAAATTCTTTGGCTGCTCCGGCTGGAGCCTATTGGGACTTGTTCCGTGAAGGGGGTAACCAGAATTCCGAAGGGAACAAAGAGGCCATTTGGGTTTGTCAATACAATTATAATACGTATTCTACCGGTGGTGGCGGCAACGAATGGTATCGTATACAAGCCAACACGACAGAGTCCAACTGGTTGTGCAACACGGTCCGTCTCAACAAGGACAGAAGGACGGCAAACAACGGGACCGAATTTTACTTATGGGGTGACAATGCCGCTTGCTTTCAACCCGGAATCGTTGGCAGTGCCATCTCTTCCGTTCCTTCCGCCAAAGGACGTTATGAGGCTGATATCATGCGAGATTCTATCGGAGGGAATGTTCCCTATAGCGGGAATGTCCTGTGGCCGACAAGATATGTCTATACCGATCTTTGGAAAGACTCCAAGCAAGGCGGCAAGGAAGATTTCCGTGGATCGGAAATCATGATCCAACGCAACTGGTATACGCCGGGCGGTACTCGCTGGTTGGACGAGAAGGCGGCTGCCTTCGAACGGGCGGCTGCTTACGGATATACGATTACGGCTTCCGACACGATCAGCATTTTCCCCCGTTTCTGGAAGTTCTCGGACGACCGTCATCCGAACGGCGACAACAAGGCTTACGATTGTGACTGGTATATGCTTCGCGTAGCGGAAACCCATTTGCTTCGTGCCGAAGCCTACTTGGCTTTGGGCGACCGTGCCAAGGCCGCTGACGACATCAATGTCTTGCGCAATCGCGCCAACGCTCCGCTCTGTACGGCAGCCGATGTAGATATCGACTATATCCTGGACGAACGCGTCCGTGAGCTCTTGGGCGAAGAACAGCGCTGGATCACATTGAACCGCCTGTCCGTAAATCCGAATGCGACCTATGTAACGGATATTTATCCTGTGCAGGATGAAAAGACGTCCAACACGGTTTATGAACGGGTTCGTAAATACGGTCTCGGCTATGAGAACATGTCCGGTTCTGACCAGCCGCGTGAATGGAGTGAAGCGGAGCACCGTTACATATCGAACTTTCATCCGTATAATTACCAGTACCCGATACCGATTCAGGTCATCCAGTCCAATACGGGAGCCGAATATCCGCAAAATGCCGGCTATTAAAGTAGAAAGTTGTTTTTTAATCTTCAGGATAGGACAGCATATGGCTGTCCTATCCTGCCATGCAGGAATCACTCCTGTATAAACGAAGCAATGTCTCTGTTGACATCCGTACCATGAATAAAAGAAACACCATACTTCTTTTCGCAGGCTTTTCCTGCTTGCTGTATTTCGGATATTTTCTTTGGGAAACTCTTCGATATGCTTTGTTCTGGCGCGAACAGCAACAGCTCTTCTTGTTCGACAGGTTCTATATTGTCGAGACATTGTTCCGGCCGGGCGGTTTTTCTGCTTTGTCCGGCAGTTTTCTGGTCCAGTTTTTTTATTCTCCTGTTCTGGCGGTTGTCTTGACCCTGATTCTTTTGGGTCTTATAACCTTGTTGGTATGGCTTACCGTCCGCAAGATGGGGAAGTTGCTGCCGGTGTATCCTCTTTGTTTTCTGCCGGCCCTGTTTCTTGTCCTGTCGTTGTACGACATTTGCTATCGTTACGAGGCTGTGACCGCTTATCTGTTTGCTGTCCTTGCCCTCTTTGTGTACAGTCGTCCAAGACGTCTTGACTGGAGATTGAGGTTGATTCTCGGAAGTTCCTTCATCCTGATACTTTCTTATGCCGCCGGATCGGTTGCCGTCTTGTTTTCTGTTTCTATTTTTTTGTATGATATTTTGATGAGGCGTGATCATGCTTCATTCTCATTGCTTTATTTTTTGCTCTTTCTCCTTGTCGGTTATGTTTCCGTGCGTGTGGGAGAGAGCGGAACCTATACGTATGCCTGTTCGCCTCTTTACTACTATGAAATGGGTGAAACCATGCCTTACGTTCATTGCCTTTCTTGGCTCATGTTGCCGCTTTGCCTGTTGATAGCCGGGATATTCCGGCTGCGGTGCGGTGGCCGTCGTCTGCCGGTAGTGATTAACCTTGCTCTTTTTGCTTTGGCTTTGTTCCTTTTTGTGGGTAAGTATCGGGAGGTCCGTGATCCGAATCTCCATGATAGCTACCGCTATGAATATCTCGCCGTCAACGAGCAATGGGACAGGTTGGTCGATGAGACCTCGGCAAATCTTCATACCGGTACGGCTTTGAACTACTTGAATCTCGCATTGGCTCAACAAGGAGTGCTTGCCGAACGTCTTTTTAACTATCCGCAGTATGGCCCTAATTCGCTTATATTCATATCAAAAGATAAAACTCCGGATGTGAAGCTCGCCCGCATTCTCTTTGCAATGGGCAATATGGCGGCAGCACAAAACGTCGCCTTCAATGCCTGCTTTACCGCCGGTGGTTACAACCCCTCCATGTTGAAGATGATATTGCAGATCGACCTGATGCGGGGAGCGTATCCTGTAGCCTTGAAATATATAGAGCTCCTTGAAAAAAGCATGCACTATTCCGCTTGGGCGGCCAGTCAGCGTAAATACCTGTTCGATGATCAAGCCGTTAATGCCGATCCCTTTTTAGGAACCGGCCGTCGGGATTTCCCTCAGGAAGAAGCCTTTGTCTTGTCCACCACGCCTTTGGATGATCTCTATAGGACGCTCGACGCTAATCCTGCTGACGGTAAAGCCATGCAATACGCTCTTTCCTACCTGCTTTTGTCGAAAGATATCGACCGGCTCGGCTCTTTCATCCGACGTTATTATGGTATGCCATCCCTTTCTTCCTTGCCGCTTCCGGTGCAGGAGGCATTGCTTTTCTGTCAGGATTATTATCAGACGATGGATGAAGAATATGCCCTCCGGAACGGTTTGGAGGAAAGGCGTTCGCTTGCTCTCCGGCTTCTGACGGACGACTTTTTGTATGGACATGGTGTGGCCGGTGAGACGATGACCCGTTTCCGGAGTTTTAGGTCAGCCTATGGCAAGGCTCGGCAAGATCCCGAAGCCCTTTCGGCCTATAAAAATACATTCTGGTATTATTTACTATTCATACGAATCTAAGCATGAAAAAGAATTTTTTGCCATTTTTCCTTTCAGTATTCTTTTTCTTCGGCGTGGCCTGCGAGAAAAGAGATATGCGGATCGCACAGGAGACAGAGATTGTCCCTGATCTGTTTCCTGATTATCGTGATGTGACGGTTCCTTGCAATATCGCCCCTTTGAATTTTTCTTATCTGGGTGAGGAAGAATGCTGTTTGATTGTCTCTGGCACGGATGGCGAGACGCTTTTGGAAATGAAAAACGGTCTTGTCTCCTTTCCACCTTCGTTTTGGAAACGATTGACCGGACGCAATAAAGGAAAGACCGTGGAACTGACCCTCGTTATCCGTTCCGGCGATCAGTGGATTTCCCTCAAACCTTTTTGTTTCCATATTTCTCCCGATCCCATCGATTCGTATCTTTCGTACCGCTTGATCCCGCCCGGCTACGAAGGATGGAAGAACATGGGAATCTACCAGCGCGACCTGCGGACATACGAGCAGGTCCCGCTCTACGAGAACCGCCTTACGGACGGCAACTGCGTGAACTGTCATGCTTATTGTGACCGCGATCCCGGCAAGATGTTGTTCCATGCTCGTGCCGGCTTCGACGGGACAGTCGTCCTTCGGGACGGGGAGGCCGTGAGACTTGACACGGAAAGCGATCCTGCTCTTAGTCCTTTGGTCTATCCTTGCTGGCATCCGTCAGGACGCTACATTGCCTTTTCCGTTAATCGCACGCGGCAAAGTTTTTTCAACAGCCACCCTGACCGGATCGAGGTCTACGACACTGCTTCGGATGTGGTGGTCTATGACCTTGAAACCTGTCGTTTCATTCGTTCGCCGCTCTTGGCCTCATCCTCTGTTTTCGAGACTTTCCCCGCATTTTCACCTGACGGGAGAAGCCTCTATTTCTGTTCAGCAGATGCCGTCGACTCATTGCCCGGGCGATATGCAGACGTCCGTTACAACCTTTGCCGCATCGCTTTCGATCCTGAGGGCATTTCTTTTGGGACTGAAGTCGATACGCTTTACGATGCTGCTTCCGAGGGCAAAAGCGTCTCCTTTCCGCGTGTTTCCCCCGATGGCAGGTTCTTGGTTTTCACTTTGCATGCACACGGGACTTTTTCCATCTGGCACAAAGATGCCGACCTTTACCTCCTCGATCTGCGGACGAATCGGTTGTTTCCACTCGACAAGGCAAACTCAGACGATGTCGAAAGCTATCATTCATGGAGTGGCAACAGCCGCTGGATGGTTTTCAGCAGCCGGCGAACGGATGGCCTGTACACCCGCCCTTTCATTACATACATCGACAGCAGCGGGCAGGCATGCAAGCCGTTCCTACTTCCGCAGAAGGATCCTTTGGCTTATTACATGCGGCTGATGTATTCTTACAACATCCCGGAATTGACTTCAGAAAGGGTGGAAATAGACAAGTATAAGATAAGTAAGTTGTTGAGAAATCGTGTTTTTTAATAATAATCACATAGTGAAGTTGTAAAATTGTTTGCTTGAACATGGTAAGGTATGATTTTGAAGAAAATATCGAGCCGTTCACGTGTGACATTTTCATTCTTTCTGGAACGATTTTGCCAAAATTTTAATTATAAATGTCAAAAGCATAGGCCTCGTTTATACGAAGGTGGATATTTTTGTCCATTATGAAAGATACATGAAAGCACGTATTAATTTAATTCATATCCATGATGAACAGATGCAAATTTTTCTCTCTTTGCCTTGGCTTGATGTGTGGACTGCACTTGTCGGCCAAAGATTATTATGCCACGGATTTTGGTGTGAAAGCGGATGGCAAGACATTGAACACGAACTCTATTCAGAAAGGAATCGACTTTGTAAATGCACAAGGTGGGGGGCGTTTGGTCTTTACTGCGGGTAATTACCAGACTGGGACGATTTATCTGAAATCGAATGTGACACTCCATCTTGAAGAAGGGGCGACTCTGCTGGGGTCGACCAATCCCTGGGATTATGAAAAAGATCCGTATATTCGCTGGATGTCCATGATTTTCGCAGTCAAGCAGCAGAATATCGGTATAACGGGGAAAGGGACGATTAACGGGCGTGGTTTTCAAACAGCCAACAATATGGTGGACTATATTCAACGGGGTATCTACGAAGACCCACTGAAGCTGGGTCGCCCGAACGAGACGAACCGTCCGCAGAACATCTATTTCTGTGAATGCGAGAATGTGACGATCAAGGATATCACTTTGCGGGACCCGGCAAGCTGGAACCAGACGTATGACCAGTGTAAGAATCTCTATGTCGACGGAATCCGCGTGGATAGCAAATCCTATTGGAATAATGACGGTATCGATGTGGTAGACTGTGACGGCGTCGTGCTGAAAAACTCTTTTATCGATGCGGCAGATGATGCGTTTTGTTTTAAATCGCATGATGCGAACAGCATGTGTCAGAACGTGGTCGTCGAGAACTGTGTGGGGCGTTCGAGTGCCAGTGGCCTGAAATTCGGGACGGTATCGAGAGGCGGTTTCCGTAACTTCAAAGTGAAAAACATCAAGATATATGATACGTACCGTTCGGCCATAACATTTGCAGCAGTCGATGGTGCTCTGATCGAAAATATCGAAGTGGACGGCGTGCGCTCCATTCATACGGGAAATGTGATCTACCTCCGTATCGGTGACCGTTGGAGTGCTGGGAAGAAACCGGTTATGAGGAATATTACGATCAAGAATGTTTATGCCGAGATCCCGATGGATAAACCGGATGCCGGATATAATTATGAAGGGCCGATTGAAGACCTTCCCCGTAATATCTCGCCTGCCAGCATTGTCGGGTTGCCGGAATATAAGATTCGGAACGTGACGCTTCAGAATATCGAGATCGTTTCTCCCGGAGGCGGCAATTCCTACTATGCTTATCGTGGACTGACACCGGCCGAACTGGACAGTATTCCTGAAATGGCGACTTCTTATCCGGAGTTTTCGCAGTTCAAGGAACTGCCGGCCTGGGGCTTCTATATCCGCCATGCCGAGGGAATCATTTTTGATAATGTGACTTTTAGGGCTTTGAAAAAAGATTACCGTCCGGCAATTGTAACGGATGATGCGGAGGGGGTTACGTTCAAGAATGTCCGGTTCATGGAGCCGGAAAGCGAAGGTAAAGGACAAATATTCCCCTATAAGTCGAAAATAACAAAGAAGTAACCGATGTTCGGGGGAACATGAATAAAAAGTCGGAAGATTAAAATATAAAAAAATAAGGATTATGTATGGAAATAAATTATTTGCAAGTGTGATAGGGCTGCTGGTTTTTGTGGCGGGGCTTTCGGCAAAGGATTACCAAGTCTCGATGTTTGGAATCAAATCGGACGGGGTGACACTCAATACCCGTTCTATCCAGCGGGCTGTCGATTATATCAGTGAACAGGGAGGCGGCCGGCTTATTTTTTATGTAGGTCGCTATCTGACCGGTTCGATCGAGTTGAAATCGAATGTGACGATTCGTATCGAAGAGGGGGCCGTTTTGGTTGCAGTTCCATCCGTTTATGATTTTAAAGGGGTGGGGGGATATAATGCGATTATTTACGCAGACAAGCAAAAGAATGTCGGTATCGGTGGAAAAGGCATTATCGATGGTCGTAGCATCGCTGTGCGGGCAAGTGTGGAAGAGCAGTTGCAGAAAGGCCATATCGCAGGAAATCTATCCGGTTACGCACCAGCCTTGATCTGTATGGAAGGTTGCGAGGATGTGAGAATCGAACAGGTCACCTTGCAGGATGCAGCGAACATTGCTGAAATATATAAGGATTGCCATAATGTGACAGTCGACAGAGTCGTTGTGAATGCAGGTGCATCGGACCGGAAAGCAATCTCGATTTCCGGCTGTGACGGAGTGAAAATGACGGATTGCTACTTCAATATGACGGGGAACCCGTTGGAGAGTTCCGGAACATCCCGTAACCTGATATTTACAAATTGTATGACACCAGACGGCAGAGCTGTCTCGAGCGATCAATAATAAGGAGGAAAAACTATGCAGAGGAGATCATTTATCAAACAGAGTGTTTTGTGGACAGCCGGTTGTGCCGTCGGTAGCCGTATGCCGCTGTGGGGTGCGGTCGATGCAACCAGTGAGGTGGCGGGGACGGCTTTGCGTTCCGGTGAGCTATATAAATTGTTTCGTGATCCGCAATCCATTTACCGTCCGTTTGTTCGTTGGTGGTGGAACGGAGATAAAGTGGAGGCTGACGAGTTGAAACGCGAACTGCACGTATTGAAGGAAGCAGGTATCGGAGGAGTGGAGATCAATCCGGTCAAATTTCCCGGCAATGACACGGACGATTTGGGAAAGAAGTCGCTACCTTGGCTGAGCGACGAATGGATTGACATGTTGAAGGTGACTTTTGACGAGGCGAAGTCGCTCGATATGACTTGCGATCTGATTGTCGGTTCCGGCTGGCCGTTTGGGGCGGAGTTCCTGACGGGAGATGAACGGGCGGATGTCATAGTGAACTATTCCGAGAAGCTGAGTGGACCGATCGATTATGAGGTCTCTCGCGACGGTCTGTTCTGTGCGGCCGATCCTGCTATCAGTTCTCCTTTTCTCGGAAGGAAGATGGAGCTGGTTTCCCTGCAACTGGTTCCCGAACCGTTTGGCAGTCTCGACCAGGTTATCGACCTGATGGGTAAGGAGGTGGACGGGACGTTCAAGTTTAAAGTGCCCGATGGGAAATATGTCTTGTTTGCCTTGGTCAAGATACGCGGTTTCCTCGAAGTGATCAATGGCGCTCCCGGTGCTACGGGACCGGTATTGAACCACTTCAACAAGCCGGCCGTGCAGAAGTATCTGAATAATATGTCGGACAAGATTCAGAATCGTTTAGGCCCGTTGTCCGGCAATATCCGTTCCCTGTTTACCGACAGTATGGAGCTGGAAGGCTCGAACTGGTCGTATGATATGGCGGAAGAGTTCAAGAAACGCCGGGGATATGACGTGCAACCCTATTTGCCCTTCATCCTATTTAAGATGGGCAGCATGGGGAATGTGTTGACCTATGAGCCGAAGGTCCGGTTCATTCCCGAACTGGATGATACGATCCAACGTGTACGCTATGACTTCGAATATACGAAAGCCGAACTGCTGCGCGAGCGTTTTACACAGACTTACTTGGACTGGTGTAAAGGGCTGAATGTGAAATCGCGTGCACAAGCCTACGGGCGTGGTTTCTTCCCGCTCGAAAGCAGTCTGGATTATGATATTCCCGAATGTGAATCCTGGACGATGACCTGGTTGCGGCATCGTCTGGGCGAGGAGATGTCGGAAGAGGATTATCGCCGGGGCCGTGCCTATACGATGGTCAATAAATATGTGTCTTCTGCTGCCCACTTGCGTGGAAAGCGCCTGGTGAGTTGTGAGGAGATGACAAATACCTATACTGTGTTCAATATGACATTGGAGCTGTTGAAGATCGGTGGTGACCAGACGGCTATCTCCGGTGTGACGCATTCTATTTTCCACGGTTTCAACTATTCTCCGAAAGAAGCTCCGTTTCCCGGATGGATTCGTTACGGGGCTTATTATAACGAGAATAACAACTGGTGGCCGTATTTTAAATATTATACCGTTTATAAAGGCCGTATGGCTTCCGCCCTGCAACACGGGACCATGTATGCGGATATCGCGATCTTGCATCCGATAGCCGACATGTGGAGCACGTTGGGGATGCAGAACGAGCCGTTCCCCGCCACTACTAATGTGAAATATAAGACATTGGTATGGGAGGCGATCCATAAGAACGGCAGCGGTTGCGACTATGTTTCCGAATCGATTATCCGGGATGCCGAGATAAAATACGGTTACCTGTGTTATGGTCCCCGTAAATATAAAACGCTTTTCCTGATTGAGGTGGAGAGTATGGAACCGGCTACCGCACGTAAATTGTATGATTTTGTGGTCTCAGGCGGGCGTGTCTTCTGCATCGAGGCTTATCCGCATAAATCGGTCGGCCTCAAAGATCATGGCAAACATGATAAGGAAGTGCAGGAATGGGTGGAAAAGATGAAGCAGATGGACGGGCGTTTCATACTGCTCCATAAACCGGAAAAAGACTTTGTCGGTTGGTATCAGGGGGTGCAGAAAGACTATGGATTGACACCGTATATGATTATTGAAAAACCTGATCCTTACTTGATGCAGAACCGTTATCAGGGCGATAATAAAGAAGAAATGTTCTTTTTCAGTTATGCACATCGTTATAATTCGCATCAGACCCGTATTTCCTTCAGCAACGAGGTTGTAAAAGGCCGTCAGGGTTGGGTGTGGGATCTGGAAACGGGCGAACGATACCGCTTGCCGCTGGATGCTGCCAATAGTTTCCTGTTCGACTTCGGTCCGGCTGATTCTCTCCTGATTGTATTCGATAAGCAGAAGAGAGGAAATGATTACAAGCCGCTTCCGGTTTCCGGTGAGGATTTGAAAGATCTTTCGTCTGACTGGGATGTGGAGTTCCGTCACAGCCGTGAGAATACGGTGCAGAATACTCATTTCGACAAGCTGCAGGATTTAAAGGATACGGACTATGTGAATTTCTGCGGAACGATTGTCTATAGAAAGAAAGTCAATGTTTCTTCGCCTGCCGGGATGGTGCTCAACCTCGGATTGGTACATGGCGTGTCGGAAGTATTCGTGAACGGGCAGAGTTGTGGTGTCAAATGGTATGGCCGCCGTATCCATCCGGTCGCAGCCCGGTTGGAACAGGGGGAGAATATGGTTGAGGTACATGTAGTAACTGTTATGGGAAACTATATGAAGACGCTGAAAGATAATAAGATCGCTCAGGCGTGGACCCGGAGGCAGGATGTTGTGCAGCCGGCGGGATTGGTCGGGCCGGTCACTGTTTATAGAGTTAAAAGTTGAGAATTAAAAATTGAGAAATTAGGAATTTGAAGAGTTATGAATGTGATTAGAAAAATAATGATTCTGTGCTTGCTGGCAGGAATGGTGATTCCAGTGTGGGCAAAAGATTACCAGATGACTATGTTCGGGATCAAGTCGGATGGGACAACCATGAATACCCGTTCCATACAAAAGGCGATCGACTTTATTTCCGAGAACGGGGGTGGACGTCTGGTGTTTACTGTCGGACGTTATCTGACCGGCAGTATTCATCTGAAGTCAAATGTGACGATCCACTTGGGAGAGGGGGCTGTGTTGGTCGGTTCCACCAATCCTTATGATTATGATATGGAATTGAATGCTTGGTATGGCTTGATCTTGGCGAACAAGCAGGATCATATCGGTATCACCGGCAAAGGGGTGATCGACGGTCGCGGACGTGAGCTTGCCAATAACTTCATCAACCAGGTTTATTCAGGGGTGATCAAGGACAAGTTGCAGTTGGGACGTGTTGCCAACCGTCCGAAGCTGGTCTATTTCCGCGAATGCAAGAATGTGGAGATAAAAGGTGTGACGATGATGAATCCGGCTTTTTGGACGCAGACCTACGACCAGTGTGAAAACCTGTTGATCGACGGCATCACGGTGCATAGCCGAGCTTACTGGAATAACGACGGGATGGATATTGTCGACTGTAACGGCGCATGGATCCAAAACTGTTATGTGGATGCGACAGACGATGCGATCTGCCTGAAATCCCATAGTGCCGATGCCGTTTGCCAGAATATCGAGGTGCGCAACAATACGGCCTGTTCAAGTGCAAGCGGTATCAAGTTCGGTACGGCTTCGACGGGTGGCTTCAAGAACATAAAGATCATCAATAATACTGTATTCGACACGTTTCGCTCGGCCATAACGATCCAGGCGGTTGATGGCGGACAGGTTGAAAATGTGGTAGTGGATAGCCTTCGTTCCATCAATACCGGAAATCCCATCTATTTGGTCGTGGGAGAACGCCGTGAGGGACGTCGCAGCCGGATGGACAACGTGCATATTTCGAATGTTTATGCCGAAGTCCCGGCAACGAAACCGGATGCCGGATACGACTACGAAGGGCCGACGGAAGATAATCCGCGTAATGTATCGCCTTCCGGCATTGTCGGCTTGCAGGATAACAAGATTACGAATGTCTCTATCGAGAATGTTGAGATCGTCTGTCCGGGTGGTGGTAACCCGTTGTATGCTAAAGTTGGGTTGGACGAACTGGATAAAGTTCCGGAAATGCCGAAGGCTTATCCTGAGTTCTCTCAGCATAAGGAGTTGCCCGCCTGGGGCTTCTATGTACGCCATGCCGATGGGGTCACTTTCAAGAATGTGAAGTTGACTGCTTTGAAGAAAGACTACCGTCCGGCTATCGTCTTGGATGATGTGCACAACGGTGTATTTACGAAGATCAAAGTGGTTGAACCGTCTGCCGGAAAGAAGGAAAAGATACACGCTTACAAGTCTACGAGGATTAAAAAATAGAACGCGTTTCCGCATGTTCCGCCCTATACACCTTTTTGCTGGTGAAATTTATACTTATATAATTGTATGATAAAATTTTACGGCTAAAGATTTGTAGGGCGGAACTTTTATTGCAGCCGCTGTTCCAGAGATGTATATATCACAACTATCTTATTAGGAATACCATCCAATGTCCTACTTTTTGTAGATTATTTTCGTGATAAATACGGCTTTAGAAATACCCGTGCGTTTCCACGTCTCCGTATTTGAGAGCTATCTCCACCCGTTTGACGGTGGATGTCTCGTCATCTTCGGACTGGAAACCGATGCGGTTATATCCCTGTTTGAGAACTTTGTCGGGTAGGATAAAGGCATATTCCTTTTCTTCTTTTTCCAGCCCGCGTTCCCTGTCGTACAGACGGGTGTAGGCAGGCATTTCCTTTTCTATCGCTTCCCCGTTTACCGTCAACCGGCAGATCGCCGGCCGACTGGTGCGGATGAATAGGATTACTTCTTCCGGATACCCTTCTTCTACCGAATCTCCGATATAGATATCGACTTCTTTCCGTTCACCTTTATCTATTTTTAGAGGGAGTGGGGAAGCAGGCTTTATATTGTATTGGACAACCCCGTCGGACAGTGCATATATTTTATTCCTGCCTTTTAAAGTTTCCAACGAACCTAATTCATTGAGCAGTTCCGGCATCATGATCCGGCAAACCTGGCCGCCGTCTTCCAGATATAGCTTCCCGTCATGTTCGGTATTGAACGCGCCGAAATAGTAGTTGAACAGGTAGATCCCGTCTGCCCCCTGCGAGAGGATGTGGGAACACATGCCCCTGTGCATGCCGTGTGACCAGAATTCACGCGGGCGGTAGCCTCCGTCGTCGATCGAACTGTAGAACGGTATGTTGAGCTCTTTCCCCATTTCTTCCCGGAACTTGGCTACCGGCATGGCGGGATCGCCTCTCCAATGGACACCTGTACTGATAAAGTCCAGCAGTCCGAGGCGCAACCATTCACGTATGTCCAGTCCTTTCATTCTGTTTTGTTCGACTGTTGGAGCTACACGTGCGGAGAGCAGGATCTTTCTGCCTTGTTTGGCTGAAATTTCATCCACTTTCTGACGGATGTCTTTTACCAATTGTGTCATGAGCGGTGCGTTTTGCGGTCCTGTGCCTGACTTGAAGTAAACGATAAAGCGCATGAAGTCGAGATCGTATCCGTCGATTATGTCGGCATAATTTTCCAATTGCTCGGAAATAATCGCCAGCTTGCGGTCGCGTACTTCCTTTATGGCAAAGTCAAAAGCTCCGCCGCTGTTATAACCTTGTGTCGTGTCATTCAGCCAGTATTCCGGATGCTGAATCCAGAAATCGGTATACCAGATCGGACAATGGGTAGTCGTATCATTGAAATGCAAGTCGTTCATCCGATAGGTGATAAAGGCTTCCATCCCCTTCTCCTTTGCCCTTTTCAAGGTATAAGCGACTAGGTCCGTCCCCTCTTTTTCCAGGTTCAGATGGTTCCGGTAATATTTCCGGAAATAATTATATTGGGCCGTGTCGCAGCCGCAGTCCAACGTCCCGTCCAGATCGTCTCCCATCACATGCCCATATTTGGAACGGACATAGAAGAAATCGCTGCCTGAGCACATCATATAGGTTGTTACCTGTGAGTTCGCCACCATATCGACACAGGAGTCCAGATCGGCAAGCGTAAGCGGACGATACTTGAACCAGCGGTTTCCTAACAGGTCGGAACCGTCGTTATTATGAATGATCCGGAATGTCCGTTCGGGAGCTTTTTTAACATTGGGTGCACAAGCAAAGAAAGTCTGTGTACATAAAAGAATGGAGAGATAGTTGATTATAAGTGATTTCATGGTGCGTTGTTGTGTGTTTTACTTATTTTTTGGGATGTCCAAAAGTAAGTAAAGTCGCAAATATGCAAATGTATTTTTTGTCGGATTTATTTAGATATTTGGCTAAATGGCGGCAATCTACAATGTTTCTGCATATTTGACCAGTTGGAGAACCTGCTGAGGTTCGTCAAAGTTGATCTTATTACTTTTTATATACGCCTTTATCATCTCCTGCTGTTCTTTAGGATGTAGTTTCAGAAACTGTTTGGGAGTTTGGAAGGTCTTCTCTTTCCCGTTCTTTTTCATCGTGTATCTTTTTTCAACATCGGCAATGATGATCTTCTCCGTTTCGAGTTTATAGGAATGTCCGCTGGACTGGATACTCGAGTACGAGTCGACGGAAGCAGTTTCCGAGCGTCCTCCGTATCCGACCTGTTTCCCCTGTGGGCGGGATCGTCCCCTGAAGGTAACGGACAGATAAGGTTCCTGACCCAGATGTTCCTGTGCCAGGCCTCTCGGAGCCAATTGGAAAATGCGATTACCGATTTTCAGTGTCCTTACCATGTCCGGCTCGGCAAAGAGCTTGATGTTGTTGTTATCGTTTTCATCAATAAACATAAAGGCATTCCTTGCTAAATTGTAGTTGACTTTTACGCTGAACACTCTGCCGTCCTTGTAATAGATCAGGCCTTGTTGGAAACCGTTAAAAAGGTATTCTGATTTCCCTTCCTGGGCGGATAACCCGGAAATCGTGGCAGTTAGGGAGATGAGCAAGATATAAATAAGTTTTTTCATGATATCCGACGTTTTAATTCTTACGAAAGGTACGTATTGTTTCGGATATAACAAAAAAAGCCGTCTCTTTTTATAGAGACGGCTTTTCGGATATATGGAATAAGTTTGTTATTACTTAACCAAAGCAGCAAAATCGCTGTTAGTTGCATATTTGGCAAATTCCAGGTCGATAGCAGCTTCTTTAGCCATAGCCTTGTCAGCGGCGATAGCAGCTTTCAGGTTGCTGATAACTGCGTTAGCGTCGTTAGTACGTGCAGCAACGATAGCTTTCAGATAAGAAGTTGTAGCGTCAGGTTTAGCAACTGCGTTCAAAGTCTGAGAAGCTTTGCTGTAATCCTTAGTCAGGATCTGAGCCAAAGCGGCGTTGTTTGATTTAACTGAACCGAAAGAGTTGGCAGCCTTAGCCCATTCGCCCTGTTCCAGGTACAGAACACCCAGAGCTTCGCCTAATTCAGCAACGCCTGCTGCGCTACCGAACAACTGCTGAGCCTTAGCCTGGTCACCCTTTGTCAAAGCGATCAAACCTAAGTTCATGTTTGCAGACGGATTAGCTTTTACAGAGTTTGACTTGTTAAACATCTGTTCTGCCTTGGCCAGGTCACCGGCACGGAATGCCATCATACCGATGTTGTTCCAAGTACGGTAGCAGTTAGGATACAGTTCGGAAGCCTTTGTATAGATAGCCATCTTTTCTGCGTCGTTGTTAGTCAGAGTGGCAGCGTACAGGATTTCTTCGATGTTCAGTTCAGAAGGATTGCTCTTAACCAATGCGCTGATTTCGTCATCAGATTTACCGATGATTTCGATGTTGGCAGTCAAGCGAGAGCGACGAAGTTGCGGCAGGATCGTTTCAGCCAAGTCAGAGTAAACAGCAGAGATGTTCTTGATTTCTTTTTCTCTTGTTTCAGGATCCTGATACATGGAGATAACTCTCAGCACGAGGTCTTTATCCTGCAAGTTGGAAGCCTGTACCAATTCTTTGAAGCCTTCCCAGTCCTGAGCTGTGTAACGAGCGTCAACCGGAGCGTCAACCTTCATTTTCTTCAATTCTTTAGCCAGGTATTTGCTTGTATTGCCTTCACGTCTTTCAGCCAAGCCGGTGTTCAACTTGACACCACCGTCAGGAGAAGCGTAAGCGGAGATTTCGATTGCTACGTTCTGGTTAGGAGCTTCGTCGGCGTTCTTGACAAGTTCTTTCCATTCTTTGATTGCGTCAGAGTTCAACTCTTTGGCACGCAGGTTAGCCTGCTGGATAAGGAACATGATGTTTGCGTCGTGAGCTTCTTTGATGATACGCTGGAATTTGTCTGCTGCGATAGCTGCGTTGGCAGTGGCAGCGTCGGCCAATTCGGATGTAGCGATCACACCTTCGCCGATTTTTACATCCGGCAATTTAACAGTCTTGTTCTTGATCTTTGCGTCGAAAGTCAGATACAATTCCGATTTCTTCATTTCCGGCTTGTAAGTGAAAGCGGATTTCATGGTTACGTTAGCACCTTCTTTCTGCGGGATAACCTGGTTGTTACCCTTTACTTTTTCACCCTGGTAAGTGTAGGAAGTTCCCCATGCTTCACCACCGGCATAACGAAGGACCGGAGTTACGGTTACGACTGCTTTTTTGTTGAACCATTTTGCAGGGAATGTGGCATTAATAGTCACAGGAACTTTGCCTCCGATGGCCTCAAGCGGCTGCGGTTCGGCTTTGATGTACTCTTCAGCTAACGGTTTCAACTTGTTTGAACAAGAAGAAAAAGTCAGAATTGCAGCCAATACGAGGAAAGGCATTAAATACTTTTTGTTCATAATTTGATGTAAGTTTAAAATGTTACTATGTTTATATATTCACTTTCAAATATCCCTTAGCCATCAAAGTGCAAAACTAAAGCATTTTTTTGTTATGAAGAGCAAACAAGATATAAAATCTTTCCAATTAATACTTATTAATGAATCTTGTATCCATTTTTCCTGTCTGGTGCTAAAACAGATAGGAGGTGAATACGGTGAACCATTCCGGATGTCGTCTGCCCTTATTGTCAAATTTTAATCAAAACAGGATTTTTTGAGTATAAAGTTTGTTGTTATAGACAATCTTTACGATATATATCCCGGCCGGGATTGGGCCGACCGGCAAGGTCGCCTGCTGCCCGACGATGGAATAGTTGCGCACGGGCATTCCCGTAAGTGATACTACGGTGAGCGAAGTCCGGCTGGCCGGAACAGCAAAGTCGATGCGGATCGTATGCCGGTATTTGTCGACCGACAGCCTGACATCTGTTGCCGCTTCTATGCGTTCAGTGGCCGTTTCACCTCCTCCGTTCGGGTCCATCCCGGTACAGACGGGAACGGTCACTCCGACAGGATCGAGCCAGTATTTGAGCTGTTTGCTGCTATCCTGCGGCATGGACCAGCTTTTTTGTATGGAGAAAAAGAAGTCTTCGACCGGATTGCGACAGTTGGAAGCACCGCCTGTCAGACCTCCGATAACCCGGTTGTCGCTGTCTAAAAGGGGAGCGCCGGACGAGCCGGCGAACGTACAGCCTGTTGCCCAGCGGGCTACTTTCCAGTGGGCGGTTTCGTCAAACTCCGTAGCCGCGATCTTGTATGTCTGAAGCTCTACATGTCCCTCGGCGGCACTGATCCGTTTTAGCGACCCGCTTGGGTGGTGAATGCAGGAATAAGGAGGTTGCCCTGCATCCTGCGCGTTCCAGCCGGCATAATAGGCCCGGTAGTTGGTGGGCGGGGTATCGGTCAGTTCCAGCAAAGCCATGTCGGTTCTTTCGTTCACGGCCCGGAAATGGGCGCAAGCAAGCGTCTGATCCGTGCGTCCGGGTTCTACCGGGCTGCATTGGGGGCTGTTGTAATTGAAATAACAAATGATCTTGCCGGCCACTTCTTCATAGTCCGGATTCTTGATCTGGAACTGGTTGTTCAGACAGTGAGAGGCCGTAAGGAGGTAAGGCCTTCCGTCGTTTGCCGTGTTGTTGATAAGTGTACCGGTACAGCCGATTTGCCCGTCAATGATTAGGAGGACGACACTTCGTTCGATGTCGTTGTAGCGTGTTGTCGTATCTTGGAAACAGGCTACGGTCGGCATACACTTGAAAGCCGTGAAGTCGGGTTGCGGTTCCGAGACCCTGAAGTCCCGGTAGCCGTGGTTTACCTCGCCGACCGCGAGTTTGCCGGGGAAAGCGGCTTCCGCCGGTTCCTGGTATTCGATGATCAGTTCGTCTCCCGGGAGCGGGGCGACGGGCAGAATGCCGCGCCCCGAATTGTTCAGATGGTTGAACGCGCCTAATATTTCCGATTGATCGTTATTGTACAGGAATACGCATGCCCCTTCGGGCAGATGGTATTTGCTGAACAGTATATTGAGGGAGAGCGCCCCTTCGGAACGTATTCCGAGCCGCCAGACCTTTGTCCCGTCAGGCAGGGTGAAGCGTATTCCGGAGTTCTCCGGCGTATGGTCCGTCATGAATTTATAGGCAAAACGAAACGCGCTCCGTAGGTCGGTCGCTTCGAGGGAGTCGAGCCGGAGTTGTTCCTCCAGGTCGAACGGGGGCATCGTGACAAACATTTCCTCTGTCAGGCTTTTGGTGGCCATGAGAGGCAACGGACGTCCTCCGTGGCTGATTTGTGCCTTGACAGAAACACTAAGGAACAGGCATAATCCGAAATATGTGATAAGAAATTTTGCCATGATGGCGGCAAATATACGATTTTGAGGAGATAATCTGTTATTTCGGATTCATTTTTAAATTGTTTCTGCTATTTCTTCTATTGAAGGATTAGGCCGATAAGACGTGGAATTGTAAAAGTTTGCATCCTAATTGTCTGTGTTTGGTTGATAATACCTATCTTTGAAGCACTAAGTCTAATTTGATCCTGTTTTGTTTTATGGAGACGGATATGTCCATGTTCATTGTTATTGGTATTATGTTCGCGGGTATTGCCGCCGGCTATCTTTTGCGCGAAGTCGAACTTTTGCAAAAGATCGGTAAGCCGATTTCTTACACGATCCTTTTGCTTCTTTTCCTTTTGGGAATATCTGTTGGCGCGAATAAGGAAATTGTCGATAACCTTGCCACGTTGGGCGGTCAGGCTTTCCTGCTTGCCTTGGCAGGCACGGTGGGGAGCATGCTGGCCGGCTGGGGAGTCTATCACCTGTTTTTCAAAGAAAGGAGCCGCAGATGAAAGGAAGCTTGATCGTTGTTGGATTCTTTGCGCTCGGTTGCCTGTTGGGATGGAGCGGTTGGTTGCCTGATGCCGTCACCGAAAACGACATTACGGTATATGTCCTGTATCTGCTTATGTTTCAGGTCGGGCTTAGTATAGGCAGCGACAAGAAACTAAAGGAGATCCTCGGCAGTATTCGTCCGAAATTGCTTTTGGTCCCTTTTGCCACAATTGCCGGAACGTTGGTCTTTTCGGCTTTGGCCAGCCTCTTGCTTACACGGTGGAGTGTCTTTGACTGTTTGGCGGTAGGAAGCGGCTTTGCCTATTATTCCCTTTCGTCTATCCTGATCACGCAGTTGAAGGAGCCTTCTTTGGGAATCCGGTTCGCCACCGAATTGGGGACGATCGCCTTGATGGCAAATATCATGCGCGAGATTATGGCGCTTCTTGGTGCGCCTCTTTTTGTCAAATACTTCGGCCGGCTGTCTCCCATCTGTGTCGGAGGAGCCACGACTATGGATACGACCCTGCCGATCATCACCCGCTATTCGGGAAAAGACCTTGTTTTCATTTCAATTTTTCATGGGATTATCGTAGATTTTACGGTTCCCTTCCTTGTGTCGTTCTTCTGCTCGTTTTGATACCGTTTGCACGGAAAGATGAAGATTCCGGATAAGAAGAGCATAAGAAAAGGAAAAGAGGGTATGTGAAATACGGATTGCATTGATAATTCAAATCCGTATCTTACATACCCCCTCAACTCCTTTCAATGAAGGAAACAGATGGCTATTGGGCACATCTGCTTCTTCCTATTCATTTACTGCTTACCTCTTTCAGCATCTCTTTCACCGCCTCTTCCAGTTGATGGTCTTCGCCTTTCAGTTGTGATTCGGGAGAGTTGTAGACTTCGATGTCCGGTTCGAGTTGCAGGTTTTCCAGATAGCGTCCTTGCATATCCTGCATGCCGACCTGCGGGATGCCGAAGACGATCGACGGGTCGATTTGGTTTTCCCACCACACGGCAGTCATGGTTCCGGGGACGGGAGCACCGATCAGTTTGCCGAGTTTCAGCGTCTTGTAGGTCCAAGGGAAACCGTGGGCGTTCGAATAGTTGTCTTCACACATCAGGACGCATGACGGTTTGGTCCAGCGGTTGAACGGGTCGTTGCCGATGTATTGACCGCGCGGAGTGAATTTCGCGAAGACTTCGCCGCTCAACAGGATGGCCAGGTCCTCGTGGAGCCAGCCGCCGCCGTTATGACGCGTATCGACGATCACAGCTGCCTTTTCGCGGCAACGGCCCAACAACTCGGAATAAGTATCGCGGAAACTTTCGCTGTTCATGCCTCTGACATGCACATACCCGATCTTTCCGTTTGACAACTTGTCGACCATCTGGCGCTTCTGTTCCACCCAACGCTTGTAAAGCAAGTCGGACTGAGTGCCGTAGCTGATCGGCTTGACCTGCTCTTCGAATCGCTCTTTGGTAGCCGGGTCGTAGACGGAGAGCAGGACTTTCTTGCCGGCCTTGCCGCTCAGTAGCGGATAGTAGTCTTCTCCGCCCTTGATGCTCGTGCCGTTTATCTTTTCGATGATGCAACCCGCTTTGATCTTGGAGCCCGTTTTGGTCAGCGGACCTTTGGCGATGATCTCTTGGATCTTCAAGCCGTCGCCCGTGTAGCTGTTGTCATAGAATGCGCCCAAGGTGGCGGTTGACGGGGAGGAGGAGGCGGAGCGGTAACGTGCGCCGGTATGTGAACCGTTCAGTTCGCCCAGCATTTCAGAGAGCATTTCTGCGAAATCGTGGTTGTTGTTGATGTGGGGAAGGAACTTTGCGTATGCCTTTTCATATCCTGCCCAGTCGATGCCGTGTATTTTCGGATCGTAGAACTTGTCCAATACCTGACGCCAGGTGTGGTGGAAGATATATTCGCGTTCCTTCGCCGGCCGATATGAAAATTCGGCGTTGAAGGCGATCGGTGTCGTTTTGCTGCCATTGACCTCGATCTTCTTCAATTGGCCTCTTGAAACGAGGAAGATGTTCTCGCCCTTCTTGTCGGGGAACATCGTGCCGCCGCCGATGCCTTTGATCAGCAGCTTGGTCGTATTTTCCTTGAAATTGTGTTCCCACAGGTCGTAACCGCTTTCGAACGCGGCGCAGTAATACAGCTTGTCGCCTTTCGGGGTCAGGACGGCGTCGCCCAGGAAGGATGAGTTGACGGTCAGGCGCATGATGCGGTCTTTACGGTTTGCCAGGTCGAATTTGAGAGGCTCGACATCCTTGTCGGCCTTTTCGTCCTTTTTCTTGTCGGCATCCTTTTTCTTGCCTTTCTTGCCTTCTTTGTCTTTATCCTTGTCTTTGTTGTCTTTTTCTTCGTCCAGCAGGGCTTGTTCTTCTTTGGAAAGGCGGAATTTGTCGTAAGCTTCACCATCGAAGAACATGATATACACGTCGTCTTGTGCTCCCCAACTGCCGTGGCTGCGATAACCGGCACGGTCGGAAGACCAGATCATCGCCTTTCCATCCAGCACCCATTTGGCATTGTTGTCGGAATAGCCGCTTTCGGTCAGGTTGGTCATTTCGCCGCTGCCGTCAGCTTTCACCAAAACGATGTCCGTGTTGTTCCATCCGCCGACCGCGATGTATTTGGCGAGGAACCACTTGCTGTCGGGAGACCATTGGTAATACTGGTCGCCGTCGGCATACGAATAATTGTATTTGCCGTCCAGAACCGTACGTACCTGTTTGCTCTTCAGGTTGATCACGCGCAAGGTAGTCCGGTTTTCAAGGAACGCGACTTCCTTCCCGTCCGGCGAATACATCGGCTGGAAAGAGGTCTGCGAGGTGACTACCAGCGGTTCTTCTTTCAATTCTTGTGCGTATGTGAAATAGTTTTCGTCCTTGCGCGCGAGGCTGCACTGGTAAATTCCCCAGGTCTCGCCCCGTTCGGCGGAGTAAACCAACGAACGTCCGTCAGGGCTGAAATCAAGGTTGCGTTCCTGTTGCGGCGTGTTGGTGATCTGCTTGGTCGTTTCGTAATCGACCGAAGTCACATACACGTCGCCGCGCACGATAAAGGCGACTTCCTTCCCGTTGGGGGAAACTGCGATATCGGTGGCCCCGCTTGTCCTGAGCTGGTGGATAAGATCGTTTTCCACCTTGTCCGAGACGATTCGCACATTTACTTTCTTCGGCTGTGCGCCTTCTTTGACCGTATAGATCTCGCCATTGTATCCGTAACAGAGGTTGCCGCTGTTGTCGGAAGTCAGGAAACGGACAGGGTGTGTCGTATGATGGGTAATCTGCCGGCTTTTCTTGCCGGTCAGGTCGTTCTTGAATATGTTGAAGCTTCCTTTTTCCTCGCTAAGGTAATAGAAGGAAGAACCGTCTGCCGCCCATACCGGGTTGCGGTCTTCTCCCTTGAAGGAGGTGATCTTTTGGAAAGAACGTTCCTTTCCGAGTGTACATAGCCAGATGTCACGCGCGATGGATGACTGGTGGTGTTTGCGCCAAGGATCTTCGTATCCTTTGATGTCCTGGTAGAGCAGTTTGCCGCCTTGCTTGTCGAACGACAGGCTTTGCATAGCCAGGGAGGAATAGAGCTCGGGGCGTCCGCCGTCGAGCCCGATCCGGTAGATTTGCGGGAATTGTCCGGAGGGGAACTGGCTGTCTTTGGCATCTTGCTGGATCGCGGCCGAATAGAGGATGTGCTTTGCATCGCTGAACGTTTCCGGGTATTCGTTTGCGGAGTGGGTGGTCAGTTGTTTCGGGCTGCCTCCTTCCTTGTCCATGACGAAGATGTCGAAATTGCCGTTCCGGTCGGAAGCGAACACGATCTTGCTGCCGTCCGGCGACCAGACCGGGCGCGTGTCGTGAGCCGGATGGGTTGTTAACTGGGTAGCCTTGCCACCGTTTGCCGGAACAGTGTAGATATCGCCTTTGTAGGTAAAGGCAATTGTTTCACCGTTTGGAGAAATCGCCGGGTAACGCATCCATAACGGATCGCTTTCGGCCAGCACGTTTGTCGTTAAGAACAGTGCTGAAGTCAAGATTAATAATGATTTCATGCTTCGTGTTTTTGTGGGCGTAAAGATACGGTATTATTGTAAAAAAAGAGATAAATAAGCTTAATAGTAGCCGTTATGTAGTTTATTTCTATCTTTACGAACTCAAATTGAGGGGAAAATGAGGTGAATATGCATGACAGCGATACTATAGAAAAACTTAAACGAGGCTCATATGAAGCGTTCGATACATTATATAATATGTATGCGAATTCTTTGTACGGTTTTGCCTTGCTGCATACCAAGTCTGTCGTTCAGGCCGAGGACATCGTGCAGGAGACGTTTCTTAAGTTGTGGAACATGCGTGCCTCCCTTTCTGTCGAAGGTTCCTTCAAATCCATGTTGTTCACGATTGCCAAGCACCAGGTGATCGATGCTTTCCGCCAACAGATCAACCGTCCCGATTTTGAAGATTACATCCGCTTTTGCGAAGATGAGAACCTGTTAGACAATGCTTCAGTTGAAAAAATCTATTACGATGACTTTGTCGACAAGTTAGCGCTTGCCAAGCAAAAGCTGACTCCCGCACAACGGAATATCTTTGAAATGAGCCGTGAGGAGGGAATGAGTAATGCCGAAATAGCTGCCCTTTCGAATATCTCCGAGCAAACGGTAAAGAATCATTTGTCTGCCGCCTTGAAGATCCTGCGTGAGGAACTCCGGAAATATAATTATCTTTTTGCCCTTTTCATATAAGAAAATCAGAAAACATTCCCTGATTCTCAAATGATTTTTTGAGTTTTTCAGTTATTCCATGCCGGTGAAACAGAAAATATGCTTTAGAACATATGAAAACGCCTGGTACTTTTTCGGTACTCCTTCGTGTAACTATAAACAAGCGATAAATTATGACCGATTTATTTAATAAATTATATTCTCAATTCTTAAGCGGAAAGACCAACTGGAAAGATTTCGAGGGCTTCAAGGAGTCCTTGAATCATCTTTCGGATCAGGAACTGTCCGAAAGGATGGAAGCGTTTTGGAATGAGAATACGGTTTATCCGCCTATGGAAGCTGGCCGTAAGCGGGAAATTCATCAGAGACTTCGTTTGCAAATACATCCTTCTAAAATCTCCATATGCTGGTCCCGTATCGTGGCGGCGGCGGTCGTGGTTGTCGTCTTGTCCGTTATGGCGTGGAACTTTTCTCTTCTGCATGAACTGCAAAATGCGAACTCTTCTTTCTTGGCGGAAGTTCCGGCGGGAGATAAGGTACAGTTGACCTTGCCGGATAAGAGTTCTGTCAAATTGAATTCGGAAAGCTCTTTGTCTTACGCCTATGTCAACGGAAAGCGTGTCGCTTGCTTGAAGGGCGAGGGTTACTTCCAGGTTTCCAAGGACAGGAAACATCCGTTTGTCGTGCAGGTCGGCAATCTGAATATCGAAGTGTTGGGGACTTGCTTCAATGTCTATTCGTATGAGGAGAATGACTTTGTAGAGACTTCCTTGATTGAAGGCTCCGTGCGGCTCTACGATTCCAAGTCACCTTCTGAAAGTTTTATTCTGAAACCGTCGCAGAAAGCGATCTATTCGAAAAATAATGGAAAAATCAGTTTTCACAATACAGACAATGTAAAAGAAACTGCGTGGACGCAAAATCTTTTGGTGTTCGAATCGGAGAAGTTGGGTTCGGTACTTCAAAAGATCGAAAGGTGGTATGGAGTACATATCGACCTGCTCTGCCCGGAGATTGCGAACGACCAGATTTCCGGTTCATTCAAAGACGAACAACTCCCGTATGTCATGGAGGCGCTCAAATTCCAGTACGGGTTTAATTATGAGATCATAGGAAACAATGTTACGATTAATAAGTCTAACCAATTAAAAATAAAATGAGCCTATGAGATGAACATGTGAAATCTAAGAAAGAGTGTTTTTAAAAATCAATTGTTTAATTCTAACTTAAGTCTATTTATCATAGTCATGAAGAAAGTATTTCGGAGTGCAGCACTCCTGTTTTTGTGTACAACGCTGTATGCACAAGACATTTCGCAAACAATGTCAATAAATTTGCAGAATGTCACATTGAAAGAGTTTTTTAAGAATTTGGAGGCACAGACTTATTTTTCAGTTGTTTACCGGGATATCATCCTGAGTGAGAATCCGGATGTGGTCGTTTCCGCTTCCAATCGCCCGTTAAAGGATATCTTGTCCCAAGTGTTGGAAAAACATGGTCTTTCCTACAAGGTGAGCAACAAGACGATTGTCATCGTTAAAGCTGAAGCGCAGGTTTCCGTGAAACAACAAAAAAACAAGAAAATATCCGGTGTGATTACCGATGAAACAGGTTTTCCAGTGGCCGGAGCGAATATCGTAGTCAAGGGAACGACCAACGGAACTATCTCGGATATGGACGGTAACTTCTCTTTGGAGGCGGCTTTGGGGGATATGTTGGAAATATCCTATATCGGCTTTTTGCCGATGGAAGTGAAGGTCGATAGCAAGAATACCTTCGATATCCTGATGAAGGAGGATGCACAGGGGTTGGATGAAGTGGTCGTTGTCGGATATGGTACGGTGAAGAAAAGAGACTTGACCGGAGCTGTTGCTTCTGTAAACGCATCCAAGATTTCGGCCGTTCCGACTTCCACCGCATCGGAAGCCTTGCAGGGACGTATTCCGGGGGTTGTCGTTTCAAATGCCAACTGGTCGCCGGGATCGACTCCGAGCGTGATGATTCGTGGTAAGCGTTCGATCACGGCCAGCAATGATCCGTTGTATGTGATCGACGGTATTCCCGTTACCGGCGGTATCGGCGAAATCAGCCCGTCGGATATCGAGTCTATGGAAGTGTTGAAGGATGCGTCGGCAACAGCTATCTATGGTGCACGTGGTGCGAACGGTGTCATCTTGATTACGACTAAGCAAGGTAAATCAGGCAAGACGCAGATCGATTATAACGGATATGTCGGGGCGCAGACAATCCTGAACCAGCTCGATTTCTGGGATGGTCCGGAATATGCCGAATATACGCGCGAGTCTTATCGCAATACGAGCAATAATTCGATCCGCTACAACTCGGATGTGGCTTCAAGGGAGCAGGATATGGTCTGTCCGGGGTTCACACGTGACCCGTCGATTATGGAATCGGTCATGATGGGTTGGGGTGACGATGGCGTTTACCATCCGTCCCGTGTACGTACGACCCGCTATATGGATCATGTGACCCGCACCGGTATGGTGACCGACCACCAGTTGAGTATCCGCGGCGGTGGCGAACGGACGAATTTCCTGGCTTCTGCTACCTACAATAAGAATAACGGTATCTTCAAGGATGAGGATTATGAACGCTATTCGATCCGTTTGAACCTGAACCACGAGATCAACAAATACGTGAAGATTGGGGCGCAGACACAATATTCACATGCCATCCAGCAACGTGGGGCCGGACTTGCTGGTGGCTGGCGCTTAAGTCCGTTGGCACAGTTGTGGGATGAGAATGGCGAGATTATTCCGTTGCCGGGTTCTTATAATGTCTACAATACGATGATGGACCTTGTTTCGGGTGCTGTGGATCGTCCTGTGAAGACAACTCGTTACTTAGGTAGCTATTCTTTGGATATCAAATTGCCGGTCGACGGGCTGAAGTTCCGCTCGAACCTAGGTCTCGATGCCCGTACTGTACAGGACTACGAGTTCTGGTCCGCTAAAACGAGCAATCGTGGCATGGGGACTTCTTATGCGAAGAATTCCGTTGACAAATACACGATGTTTACTTTGGAAAACATGCTTTTCTACGATAAGACGTTCAATGACAAACACACCTTGGGCGTGACTTTGTTGCAGTCCATTCAGGAAGACAAAAGGGAAAGCGTGAACGTTGCAATGGAGAACTTGCCGGCCGATAACCTGAAATATTATGATTTGGGATCGGGATTGGTGACCAATACGATCAGCAGCTCGATGGTCAAGTGGAATATGGCTTCCTTTATGGGACGTATCAATTATAACTATTTGGGACGTTACCTTCTGACGGTTTCCGCTCGTTACGACGGTTCTTCCCGTTTGGCCGACGGACATAAATGGGTGCTTTTCCCTTCCGCCGCATTGGCATGGCGTATCAATGAAGAATCTTTCATGTCGGGTACATCCGGATGGTTGGATAACCTGAAATTGAGACTCGGTTTCGGTAAGACCGGTAACTCGGCCGTTGATCCTTACCAGACAAAAGGTACTTTGTCGTTGATCCGTTATCCGTTTGATAACGGTGCATCGGGAACGATCGGATATGCTCCGAACGCGATGGCGAACAGCCAGTTAACGTGGGAAACGACGGATCAGTGGAACTTGGGTATCGATTTCGGTGTGTTGAGAGGACGTATCAACGGTACGATCGATTTGTATATGCAGAACACGCATGATCTGTTGCTGAAACGCCAGTTGCCGGTTGTTTCCGGTTTCCCGAATGTGCTTTCGAATGTGGGCAAGACACGCAACAAAGGTATAGAGGTTTCTATCAACTCTTTGAACATCAATACAAAATACTTCCAGTGGACAACCGATTTGATGCTGTCTTCTAACAAGGAAGAAATTGTGGAATTGTATAATGGCAAGAATGATGATATCGGTAGCAAATGGTTCATTGGCCAGCCGGTGAATGTTCACTATGACTACCGGAAAGTAGGGATCTGGCAGAACACGGAATCCGACCTTGCCGAGATGGCGAAATTTGCCGCCAACGGAACGGATTTCGCTCCGGGTGATATCAAGATACAGGATGTGAACGGCGACTATAAGATTACGGATGCCGATAAGCAAATTCTGGGTAACCCGCGTCCGAAAATGATTGCCAGCATGGTGAATACTTTCAACTATAAAGGTTTCGACCTGTCGGTCTTTTTGTATGCAAGCTTCGGCGCTATGTTGTATAACGATATTTATGCGGTGGAACATTGCGGACGTAACGGCGGTGTGAAGGTAGACTACTGGACACCGAACAACCCGACGAACGCTTATCCGCGTCCGAGTATTGACGAAGAGCGTCCGATCTACATCACATCCACTTATTATGAAAAGGCGGACTTCCTGCGTGTGAAGACAATGACGATGGGATATACGTTACCGAAGAACCTGACCAAGAAGTTCCTGGTTGAGAAACTGCGTGTTTACTTTACCGCTCAGAACCCGTTTATTTTTACTAACTACACGGGTATCGATCCGGAGGCTGCTAAAGTGGACGATGCCGGTAATCCTAAAACGGGCGGTAGCGGTTTCGGTACTCCGAGCGTCAGCTCCTGGATTTTCGGTATAAATATGACTTTGTAATTTTAATCTTATAAATAAAGAATGAAAATGAAATCTATATATTACTATATGCTGGCAGGCCTGATGCTTTCCACATCGGGTTGCAGCAGTTGGTTGAGCGAAGACGATGCTCCGGTGATGTCATACGATTATTATGAAACGGAAGCTGGGGTTAATGCTGCCATTACGGCGGCCTACGGTTTCCTCCGTTGGGGAGTCGGTGGCGAACGTTTCGATGTATTGACCGAGCATGGTACGGACCTGTTCACGGAAGGGGAAGACGGCAATAACCGCGAATCGTATAATAAATATGCAACGCAGTTGAACCCGGACGATGGTATTCTGTATGAGATGTGGGAAAACCACTACAAGGGAATCAGCGATGCCAATATCGCCATGCAGAAGATCTTGGATTCAAAAGATTTGCTTGAGAATGTGAAATCGCAGAGCTATGCGGAAATGCAGTTTATCCGTGCTTACCTCTATTTCGACCTGGTACAGCAATTCGGACGCATTCCCTTAGTTACCGAAGGTAGCTTTGATATCCGTACGGATTTCAAACGTGCTTCTGTTGCCGATATCTATAATTTGATTATAAGCGATTTGCGCAATGCAGTGGAGAATCTGCCTGAAAAGGTTGCTACCAAAGGTCGGGCTACCTGCTATTCGGCTGCACATCTGTTGTCCAAGGTTTATCTGACTCGCGGTAGCGCCGTCAGTGACCAGCGTGGGCAGAAAGCGACCGATATGGACAGTACGCTGTACTATGCCGAGAAGGTGATCAATAGTGGGGCTTTTACTCTCCAGGAAAACTTCTCTTCCCTGTGGGATATCAGTAACCAAGGAAATTCTGAAGTCGTGTTTGCTATACAGTTCACGACCGAACCGATGTTTAACGGTGATGGCAATAGGCAGCATCTCTATTGGTTGTCCTGGTATGAAGACCAACCGGGCATGTTGCGCGACATTGCCAACGGCCGCCCGTATCGCCGTCATGTGGCTACCAAGAAGACGATGGATGATCTGTATGACCGCCTGCATGACTCACGTTTTTACAAGAGTTTTAAGTGGGTATATTATGCCAATAATGTAAATACGTTGCCCGTTTGGGAATCCCTGTCTTATGATGGCACTGTCTACTTTAATCCGGATCCTTCAAAGGGGCAGGTTATCGGCCAACTGAAATTCCAGCATGGCGATACAGCTATTTATTATACGATGGAAAAGACCGGATATGAATCGAACAGCAACGATATGCGTAAGTTCCGTGCCAACTATACTTATTCTTATTTTCCCCGTGAAATGCATTCGATCCGTTATTTCCCTTCATTGGTGAAATATCTCGATCCGAACCGCCCTTCCGTATCCGAAGAAAAGGGCTCTCGCGAATGGGTGCGTATGCGTTTGGGTGAAACGTATCTGTTGGCTGCGGAAGCTGCCGGCCGTAAAGGGGATTTCGACAAGGCTGCCGAGTATATCAATGTGGTTCGCAAGCGTGCTGCCTGGTCCGAGGGTGAGCAGAAAGACCAGCAGATTTGGCTTTTTGAAGGTGGAGTGAACGATACGAAGAGCACCTATGACGCACTGAATGTTTCTCCCGCCGACCTACAAGGTGACTTTATCGAATTTATCCTGAACGAACGCGGGCGTGAATTGCTGGGAGAAACCAACCGCTGGGAAGACTTGGTGCGTTGTGAAGTGTTGTACGATTATGTGAAGAAATACAACCCCGATGCAATCTACATCAAACCGTATCATAAACTTCGTCCTATCCCGCAGAAACATATCGACCGTTTGAATCCTGTCGGTGAACTCAGTGAAGAACAGAATGAGGGTTACTATTAAGTTTGTGCTCGGAGGTTAAGCGATATAGAAAACAGGTAGTAATAAAAAACGGCCGGCTACGATGGAATAGATGATATTCTGTTTGTAGCCGGCTTTTTGTGCTTTTCTGAACGGCCGTGAAAAAAAGCTGAGAGGAATATCGGTTTTTTGAATCTTCTGTTTATCTTTGCCGCGTACTGTAGGCGGATAAAGCGTTATCGCTGGTACGACTTTGGTGGTGAACATGAAAGTTTATGTATTATCTCTTGATTGAAACCTCGAAATTTCTGAATAGCTAGTGGATAGTATGTGGATTTTGTTCGCGTCTTTTCTTGTCATGCAAGGCGGGTGTTTATGCACTTGCGCATTCAAGATAAAAAACGTGGGTAATTATCGCATACAACTAGTTATAGGTTTTCGAGGTCCCTGATCGAGTGTATGTTGTTAATTCCCACGTTCCTTATATAATAACCATCTGATTGGGGAATATGTTGGGCCTATGAGATTTTTCCGCATCGAATTTAAGTAAATATGTGATTCCTTTATCTCTCCTTTTTTTACCTTTGTCGGTAGACTAAACGATAATAGGTATGAAAAACAAATTGATCTTTTCTTTATTGGCTTTGGCTGGCGTCCCTTCATTGTTGGTGGCGGCGGATGAGGCGCGTCTGTTGCGCTTTCCGGCTACGAACGGCAATGAGATTGTTTTCTCGTATGCAGGCGACCTCTACAAGGTCCCGGTTACGGGTGGCGAAGCCGGACGTCTGACTTCGCATGTGGGATACGAGATGTTTCCCCGTTTCTCACCGGACGGCAAGACGATTGCATTTACCGGGCAATATGATGGTAATACGGAAGTGTACACCATGCCGGTGGCGGGCGGGGAACCGCTGCGCGTGACCTATACGGCAACGAACCGCCGGGATGACTTGGGCGACCGTATGGGACCGAACAATATTGTGATGACGTGGACGCCTGACGGCAGCCGTATCGTGTACCGCAACCGCATCGGCGACGGCTTCAGCGGGAAACTGTTCACGGTGGAAAAAGAAGGGGGGCTGTCTGAGGTCATTCCGCTTCCCGAAGGCGGATTCTGCAGCTATTCCCCTGACGGCAGGCAATTGGCTTATAACCGTGTCATGCGCGAGTTCCGTACCTGGAAATACTACAAAGGCGGGATGGCGGATGATATCTGGATCTACAATCCCGACAAGAAGACTGTCGAAAACATTACGGACAATCCTGCCCAGGACATTATCCCGATGTGGATCGGCGATGAGATCTTCTTCCTTTCCGACCGTGACCGGACAATGAATATCTTTGTCTATAATACGAAGACCAAACAGACGGACAAAGTTACGGACTTTACCGAATACGACGTGAAGTTCCCGAGTGCAAACGGCCATACGATCGTCTTCGAGAATGGGGGCTATATCTATAAGATGGATGCCAGGAGCAAAAGGCCGGAAAAAGTAAAGATCACTTTGGCTTCGGACAACATCTACGCCCGTAGCGAAATCAAGGACGGAGCCGGTTATATAACCGAGGCCAGCCTTTCGCCCGAGGGTGGACGCTTGGTGGTGACTGCCCGCGGCGAAGTGTTCGATCTGCCGGTCGGGAAGGGAGTGACAAAGAATATCACCCGTTCGCCGGGAGCGCACGAACGCGATGCACAATGGTCGCCCGACGGCAAGTTCATTGTCTATATTTCGGATGTGACCGGGGAGACGGAACTCTACATGCAGGATGCCGCCGGCGGTGAACCTGTCCGGCTGACGAAGGACAACGATACCTATATCCGTGGTTTCGAACTGAGCCCGGATTCCAAGACGGTTGTTTATACGGATCGCAAGAATCGTGTGAATCTGTTGGATATCGCGACAAAACGGGTGACGGTCTTGTTGCAGGACCCGATGGGCGAACCGCGGGGCGTGACTTTCTCGCCGGATAGCAGGTGGCTGACTTATACCCGTACGGGAGACAATGAATATAGTATCGTGTATGTTTATGATCTGGACGGCAAGAAAGAGTATCCGGTGACGGACAAGTGGTATGATTCTTCTTCTCCGGTATTCAGTGCGGATGGCAAATACCTGGTCTTTGCGTCTGCCCGCGATTTCAATCCGACCTACGGATCGCTGGAGTGGAATCATGTATATAATAATATGTACGGGATTTACCTGGCATTGTTGTCTAAAGACACTCCTTCGCCTTTTATGGAAAAGGATGCGGAAGTCACTGGGGCCGAAGATGAGGCAAAGAGAAGTGAGCCGTCTGCCGCTGCCAAGATCGATTTCGACGGGATTACGGACCGTATCGTCCGTCTGCCGGTGGCTCCTTCCTATTACGGGAATTTTTATTCGGACGGCAACAAGGTTTACTACTGGGGGCGTGGCGGAACGAAAGTGTTCGACCTGAAAATGCAGAAGGAAGACGTGGTGGCCGACGGTGCTTCCATGAGGGTCGGAAGTGGCGGCAAGAAAGCGCTTTTCTTCAAGGGGAATACCCTTTATGTGACGGATATTCCTTCGGGAAAGGCGGACTTGGGCGATCCGGTGAACTTGTCGAACATGAAGATCACGGTCGATTATCCGAAGGAATGGGCACAGATTTTCGATGAGGCGTGGCGGGCTTTTCGCGACGGTTTCTATCTGGAGAATATGCACGGAGTGGATTGGAAGGCGGTCAAGGCGAAATATGAGGTGCTCGTGCCGCATGCCAAGACACGTCTGGATTTGAACTATGTCATCGGCGAGATGATCGGCGAGTTGAATTGTGGCCATGCGTATGTGAATCCGGGTGAACTGGAACGGCCCGGCCGGATCAAGACGGGTCTGTTAGGTGCTGAGGTCTCTCGTGACAAGAGTGGTTTCTTCCGTTTGGAAAAGATCCTGCCGGGGGCTTCCTGGAGCAAGTCGTTGCGCTCTCCGCTGACGGAACCGGGGATCGGGGCGAAGGCTGGCGAGTTTATCGTGGCGATCGACGGCGTGCCGACAAACAGTGTGAAAGATATGTACTCGTTGCTGGTCGGCAAGGCGGAGGTCCCGACGGAGATGCGCTGAACGGCAAACCGCAGTTGGCAGGGGCACGCAAGATCGTGATCAGCCCGCTGGAAGAAGAATATTCTCTGTATCACTATAACTGGGTGCAGGATAATATCAGGAAAGTCGACAAGGCGTCGAATGGCAAGATCGGTTATATCTATATTCCGGACATGGGGCCGGAGGGGTTGAATGAGTTTTCCCGCTACTTCTATCCGCAGCTTGATAAGGAAGGCCTGATTATCGACGACCGTGCCAATGGCGGCGGTAATGTTTCGCCGATGATCCTCGAACGCCTCTCCCGTGAACCGTACCGGCTGACGATGCGTCGTGGTTCGGCCCGTGTCGGGACTGTGCCCGATGCCGTCCAGGTAGGTCCGAAAGTATGCTTGATCAATAAATACTCGGCTTCTGACGGCGATCTCTTCCCATGGGGCTTCCGTGCGCTGGGATTGGGCAAACTGATCGGGACGCGTACGTGGGGCGGCATTGTCGGGATCAGCGGCTCGTTGCCTTATATGGACGGGACGGACATCCGCGTGCCTTTCTTCACGAGCTATGATCCGAAGACCGGTAGCTGGATTATCGAGAATCATGGTGTCGATCCTGACATTCTGATCGATAATGATCCTGTCAAGGAATGGAACGGTGAAGACCAGCAGCTTGATCGCGCCATCCAGGAGGTCATGAAAGAACTTCGGGATCGTAAACCGCTTCCGGGAATTCCGGCGCCGAGAGATTTCAGTAAATAATTGGCAACGGACAACTGACAATCCGAAAAAAGGTAATGGATATCTTTTTCTCTTGTCGGTTGTCCGTTGGTTTAAGAGCCAGTTTAAATTATCAATTTCAATTTAAAAGAGATGGAACGCTTTGCCGCAATCGACTTTGAGACCGCAAATGGAAAGCGCAGCAGCATTTGCAGTATCGGAATTGCCATTATTGAAGACAATAAGGTGGTCGATTCTATTTACACGCTGATCCGCCCGTATCCGAACTTCTACACTCGGTTTACCACCGCTGTCCATGGCATAACCATGCAGGACACGATCGGCTCGCCCGACTTCGAGGAGGCTTGGGCCGGGATCGCCGGCAAATTACGGGATATTCCGCTGGTCGCCCATAACAGTCCTTTTGATGAGGGTTGCCTGCGTGCCGCCCATGAGGCTTACGACCTTGCCTATCCCAAATATCAGTTTTATTGTACCTGCCGTTTGTCAAGGCGTATGTATCCTTTTCTGGTCAACCATCAACTACAAACTGTTGCCGCCCATTGCGGATACGATCTGACCTATCATCATCATGCAATGGCCGATGCTTATGCCTGTGCGCATATCGCGGCAACCATGATGCGGGAAAAGGGGGTGGAGAGGTTGTGCGATCTATGACGAAGCCGGTGTCAGGGAAACTTGCGGGGGCCTACGGCTGTGGCTGACTTGCCCCGTCCTTTCGCCTGCCGGCAATTTTATCTACTACGATCGCAATCGCCCCGTCGCCCGTCACGTTGCAGGCGGTTCCGAAACTGTCCATCGCGATGTAGAGGGCGATCATCAGTGCTTGCAGGGTCTCGTTGAACCCTAACATGCCTTGCAACAATCCCAGTGCGGCCATAATGGCTCCTCCCGGTACGCCGGGCGCGGCGACCATCGTGACGCCTAACATCATGACAAATCCGGCAAGGGCGGTAAAAGTGACAGGTTCGCCTGACATGTACATGATTGCCATGGCGCAGGCGGTAATTTTCATCGTACTGTCCGCCAGGTGTATCGTGGCGCACAGAGGAACGACGAAAATCGCGATGTTTTCCCGTACGCCGTTCTTGACAGCCTGTGCCAGTGTCACGGGGATGGTGGCGGCCGAGGATTGTGTCCCCAACGCGGTCGCATAAGCCGGTAGCATGTTCTTCAGCAGCCGCAACGGGTTCTTTCCGCTTACGCTGCCGGCGACCGTGAACTGGATAAGCAGCAACAACACATGCAGGACGAATATCACGATTATCACTTTCAGGAACATGGTGATCACGCTCACGACCTGCCCGCTTACCGTCATGTTCAGGAAAATACCGAAGATATGAAGCGGCAACAGGGGGATGATAACGGTCTCGATCAGTTTCGTAATGATTTTCTGGAAATCGGAAAAGGTTTCCCGCAAAGTTCTTCCGTCAATGTAGGACAGGCCGAGGCCGGTGGTGAAGGAAAGCAACAAAGCTGTCATAACATCCATCAAAGGCGGCATGGCGACAGTGAAGTAGGGTTGCAACATGAAGTCTTCGGGGTTATCCATCGCCGTCAGCTCCGCGTTGACCGGGAGAATGTGCGGGAAGATCGCCGAACTGCTGAAATAGGTGAAAAAACCGGAGAAGATTGTCGAGCCATACGCGATTAGTGCGGTCAGTGCCAGTAATTTGCCGGCTCCTTTGCCCAATTCACCTATGGCCGGTGTCACCAATCCCAGGATAATAAGCGGGATCGAGAACGACAGGAAGTTGCCGAACAAAGAATTGAACGTAACAAAGATGCGGGCGATCCCGCCGGGCAAGAGCTGCCCGAACACGACACCGGCTGCGATGGCAATGACTACCTTAGCCAGCAACGATACTTTCAGCTTTTTCATTTTTCATTTTTATTTTGAACCCGATCGCGGCAATCGTGATGCTCATCAACGGGCTGATTAGATTAAAGAAACAATAGGGGAGGTAGGTGAATGTCGCCACTCCGAGGATCGTCGCCTGGGTCATACCGCAGGTGTTCCACGGGATCAGCACGGATGTGACGGTGACTGCGTCTTCTACCGTGCGGCTCAGCAGGCGGTTTTCATATCCTTTCTTTTTATAAATATCCTTGAACATGTTACCGGTCAGGATGATGGAAATATACTGGTCGGCTGTGCAAATGTTGAGGAACAGCCCCGATGCGACCGTCGATGCAACCAACCCGGCCGTCCGTTTCATGAAGCGAAGGAAGACGGAGGTGATACTGCCTAACATCCCGCTTGCCGCCATTGCCCCGCCGAAGCACATAGCGCAAAGGATCAGCCAGATCGTATTCATCATACCCGCCATGCCTCGTGTGGCGACCAGGTTGTCCAGATCCGGGTTGCCGGTCTCGATGCCGGTGCTTCCGTAGAATGTCATCAGCAGGCCTTTGAAGTTGGATTGTATGTTCTCGACAGGCAAACCGGAAATCTCCTGCAACAGGTGCGGCTGGAAAATCAGCGCGAACACGCCGGCCAATGCTGCGGAGATAAACAACGTGATAATGGACGGGACCCTTCTGGCAATCAGGATGCCGGTAACAACCGGAACGATCAGCAACCATGGCGTGATGTGGAACGTACCGTTCAAGGCGATCGAATACTGCTTGATCTGCTCTGTCGCTGTTGCCTCATGTGAAAGTCCGGCGATTGTGAAAATGACAAGTGTGATCAGCAGGGAGGGGACCGTCGTTACCAGCATGTAGCGGATGTGCTTGAACAAGGGTGTGTCTGTCACCGATGAGGCGAGGATGGTCGTGTCTGACAGTGGGGATATCTTGTCTCCGAAATAAGCTCCCGAAATGATCGCCCCCGCAATCCATCCTTCGGAGAAACCTTGTGCCTGCCCGATCCCCAGGAGGGCGATTCCGATGGTCGCGATGGTGGTCCATGAACTTCCCGTCATAACCGAGACGACCGCACAGATGATACAGGTCGATGCCAGGAAGAAACTGGGGTGAATGATCTGCATCCCATAATAGATCAGGGTAGGGACGACGCCGCTGACCATCCAACTGCCAGCCAGTGCTCCGATGATCAGCAGGATGATTAGTGCTGTCGCTACGCCGGTGATATTGTTGATCATCGCCAGCTCCAATGTTTTCCAGCGTACTTTACTGTAGGTCATTGCGATCAGGCAGCAGACGGCGGTAGCGGTAAGCAACACGACCTGGCTGCCGCCGCTGAGGGCGTCACTGCCGAATGTGCGTATTGTCACAAACAGAAAGGTTACCAAAACAAGTATGGGAACCAGTGAAAGTAAGGGCGAAGGGATCTTTGTCGGATTATGCTCCATTCTCAATATTCTTATTCTATATGTTTCGCGTGCAAATGTAATAGAAAAGCTTCGATGTGTTTCTATTTATGTGAGTGATTTTAAGAACGTATCAATGATTTTGAAGTAATGACTCCTTCAAGTCTTTCACACCATCCGATGCTCCTTTCCGTATGAAACGGATATCGTCGCGATAGGCTTTTACCTCTTTCGGGTCGATGAGGTAGATCGGCTGGCCTCGGCGTACATAGTTCAGTAGTCCGGCCGCCGGGTACACGTTGAGCGAAGTCCCGATCACGACAAAGATGTCACAGTCTTCTACCAGGCGGATCGCCGGGTCGATCATGGGGACCGCCTCGCCGAACCAGACGATAAAGGGGCGGAGTTGTACCCCGTGAGGATCCTTGTCCCCGATATGCAGGTCCGGATTTTCGGGCGAAATATCGTATGTCGTATTCAGGTCTCGTACGGAACAGGCTTTCATTAGCTCGCCATGCAGATGGATCACATGGCTGCTCCCTGCCTGTTCGTGTAGGTTGTCGATATTCTGGGTGATGATATGTACGTCGAACTCTTTTTCCAGTTCGGCAAGCCCGATATGCCCGGCGTTGGGTTTCGTGTTCAATAGTTCGCGGCGCCGTTGGTTGTAGAAGTTGAGCACCAGTTCCGGATCGGCGGCAAAGCCTTCCGGGGTTGCTACGTCTTCCACCCGGTATTTCTCCCACAATCCGTCCGAGTCGCGGAAAGTCGAAATACCACTCTCGGCGCTCATCCCGGCGCCGGTCAGTACGACTAATTTCTTTTTCATAAAGCAGTTGTTCTATATTCCTTACAAATATAGAAAAGAAAAATCAGACTTTGGTTTTATTTTTTCAATCTTCCTCTCCCCAGTCACTCCTGACACGGAAACCTTCTCTTTTTGGGGCAGAAATAAGCACATAATTATTTAAAACCTGTGAGCTATCGTTGTAAATTTATCGGATAAACAATAAATAAACGAAGCTCACAGGGATTAGGTAGTGTAAAATCAGAATTGTTTTTCGAATAGGATTATCCTAAGTTATTCAGGATATCCACCTTTCCTTCATTCACCAGGCGGTAGATCATCTCGCCGAACAACGTGTTGACCCAGGCGAACCAGGAGCGGGTGAACTTGGCTGGATCGTCCTTGTAGAACGATTCGTGCATAAATCCTGTATCTGCATCCGTGTCGCGCAGCATCTTCACGCATTTGCGGATCTCCTCGTTGTCGTGTGTCGTGTTGCAGCGCATGATGATACTCATCGGCCAGATATACCCGAAACCGATATGCGGACCGCCGATACCTTCGCCGGCTTTGCCCTGGAAGAAATAAGGATTTGCATCGCTGAGTACTAACTTACGCGTGTTCAGATAGATCGGATCGTTCATATCCACGCACCCCAAGTAAGGCAACGCGAGCAGGCTCGGGACATTGGCGTCGTCCATGAACACGTGATTGTGGAAGCCGTCTACTTCGAATGCATATACCTTGCCGTATTCCGGATGGTTGACGATACCGTATTTCTCAACGGCAGCCGCTACTTCGTCGGCCAATGAATCGCAACGTCGGGCAAAATCGTTATCGTTTTTGATCTCGCGCATCATCTCGGCCAACTGGCGGAGCGACGTGACGGCAAACAGGTTTGACGGGATCAGGAACCCGAACAGCGTCGCGTCGTCCGACGGGCGGAACGAAGAGACGATCAGGCCGACCGGGTTGACCGGGCTGCCCCAACCGTCGTTCAGCAGGGTGTCGCCCTGGCGGTCTGTCTTGCGGCGGAATTTGTACGGGCCGAGGTTGTCTTTACGCTGTTGTTCGATAAAAGTCTTGTAGACGGTCTTCATCGCTTTGTCCCAATCAGCGTCGAAGGGGGAAGTGTCGCCTGTCTTCTTCCAGAAGTGGTAGGCGAGGCGGATCGGGTAGCAGAGTGAGTCGATTTCCCATTTGCGCTCATGCAGTTCCGGTTTCATGTCCGTAAAGTCGCTTTCCCATTCGCTTCCCGTCGGCCCTTCGTTGAAGCCGTTGGCATACGGATCGATGTTGATGCACCAGGTCTGGCGGTTGATGACCCCGGCAAGCATGGTTTTCACTTTCGGATCGTCATTCGCGAACTGGATATGCGGGAATACCTGCGCCGACGAGTCGCGGAGCCACATGGCATGGATATCGCCGGTCAGGACGAAAGTGTCGGGTTTACCGTTCACCATCTTGTGTTCGCAAGTCGTATCCAATGTGTTAGGGAAGCAGTTTTCGAACATCCAGGCGAGTTTCGGGTCTTTCAGTTTGGCTTTTGTGGTGGCGATCGCTTTTTCCACGGCTTCGGATGTGAATTGCCGTTTGCCCGGTGCGGGACGTTTACAGACGTATTGCAGGTTGGAAGCGGCCCTTGTCGATTTCTCGTCGGCTTTTCCAGCTATACGGGCGAATGAATGCTGGCCAACCATAAGGCTTGCCAACGAAAGGCCGCCTGTTTTCAGAAAGTTTCTGCGTGTTGTCATCTTGTTTGCTTTTATTTGATGTGATTGATTTCGGAAAAAAGTTCGACCATACAGGCGTTGTCCAACAGCCATTTATGCTCTTTGGACTTGATGCCGGTCCAGTCGTTGTCAAGGAATCCGTTCACGTCGCGGGTATGATCCCATGCGTAACGTGCGTTGTCTGCCATTGTCCGGATATATTCGGGATTGCGATCCACTTCATAGAGGGCTGTCAGGCCGCGCAGCAGGATCACGTTGAACCAAGGGCTGGCAGTGTAGAAGCGGGTTTCCGTTCCGTCTACGGCCTTGCGCACTTCGGTGAAGCGCCGGTAGGCGCCTTGTGCGGTTTCTTGTGCGTCTTTCAAGTAGGCTTCATCGCCTGATTGCCGGTAGAGCAGGACACCAGCCTGTATCATTTGCCCGCTGTTGTAGGTGTATTTGGCCTTGTCCACGCTTCCGTCCAGGCGGACATTGTCCCAGTAAACGAAATCTTCCGGGTCGCGGAGGTTGTTTTTGGTCCAGTCGTATGTCTTTTTGGCCTGTTCGAGATAGGCATTGTCTTTTGTCAGGTTATAAAGTTTCATGCAGAGAACGGTTGCCGGCGCATTGGAGCATGTGTTCTTGGACGTTTTCTTTTGCTCGCACCAGTAGATGCCGCCGCCCAGCACGTCGTCCCATCCGCTGTATATATAATTGTATAGTGCCTGTGCCTTTTCCAGGTATTTCTTGTTTTTCGTCAAGGCGTACAGGTCGCAGAAGTCGATAGCCAGCCAGTCGTTATCGTCATAAAAGCGGTCGCTCTCCCCGTTGAACATCGGATAGCTTTGGTAGCAGAACGGTTCGCGTGTGTTGTCCCAATACTGTTCCAGGCCCGGCAGAATCCGATCTTCCAGTACTTTCAGGTATTTCTCGTCTCCCGTTGTCTTGTAGAGTGCAATCCCTCCCGACAGCATACCCGAATAGGGCCAGAGGAACGATACTTCCTGGTTACGTTTCTGCTCGGCCCCTTCCGCAAGGTACGTGACCTGATTGTCGGGGTTGGCCGGATACGTTTCCTGCAACAAGCCGTACTTCTCGACGTTATACTTGTCCAGGATGTTGGTAAACATGGAATCGGCGACAGAGAGGTCGCGATTGTCGGCGGAAGGTGCTGTCGAAGGAGTACAAGATGTTCCGAACAGCAAGCAATTGCAAAGAGATAAAATCGAAACTATGTTTTTAATCATGAATAAAATAGGATAAGTTGTTTTTGTGGCAAATTTACAAAAAACATCCGAAATACTTCGCAACGGGGAATAGAGGACCGGAGGGATGTTTTTCATCTGGTCGTTTTCTACGGCTGCAAACACAAAAGGGGGTAAAAAGCTCTGATATAATAAAAAAGTGTTGCGGTTTGCTGTTTGTGTGGTTAAAAGCATTACTTTTGCAACTCATAATTAGTTGAAAAGAAAAAGAATGGACAAGATTAGTTACGCACTGGGCTTAAGTATCGGGAATAACTTCCAGAACTCGGGCATTAATAATCTTCAGATTGAGGATTTTGTGAAAGGGTTGAAGGATGTGCTTGACCAAGCGCAGCCGGAAATCAGTTACGATGAAGCAAAACAGGTTATCAACGATTACTTCATGAATCTTCAGAAAGAAAGACTGGAGCTTAATAAGAAAGCCGGAGAGGAATTCCTGAATATCAATAAGGGAAAAGCCGGAGTCGTTACATTACCCAGCGGTTTGCAGTATCAGGTGTTGAAGCAAGGCGAAGGAGCCAAGCCGGCTGCATCCGACAAGGTTAAATGCCATTATCATGGTACATTGATCAACGGGACGGTGTTCGATAGTTCCGTGCAGCGTGGCGAACCTGCCGTGTTCGGAGTGTCGCAAGTGATCCCGGGGTGGGTGGAAGCGTTGCAGTTGATGCCGGTAGGTTCTAAATGGCGTCTTTTCATCCCTTCCGACTTGGCCTATGGCGAGCATGGTGCGGGGGATGCGATCGAACCGAACAGTGCATTGGTTTTCGACGTTGAATTGTTGGACATAGTAAAATAATAGAATAGAGAAAAATGAAAAAGATTAGTGTATTGGTTGCTACAGCGATTGTAGCTATGGGTATTACGTCTTGTGGTAATTCACACAAAAGCGCATCTTTGAAAACTGCCGCAGATAGCGTGAGCTATGCCATCGGTATCAGCACTGGTGCGGGTTATAAGGAAAACTTGAAAACTCTGCCGGGCGATCCTGCTAATGTGGATGATCTGATCGCCGGTTTTATTCAGGCTATCAAAGGTGATTCTTCTGCCATGAAAATGACTCCGCAGGCTGCTCAGGCTTATATGCAGACTTACTTCATGGAAGCTTCTACAAGAGATGCCAAGAAGACGAAAGAAGAAGGTGAAAAGTTTTTGAATGAAAACAAAACAAAGAAAGACGTTATCACGACTGAAAGCGGTTTGCAATATCAGGTCGTTACGGAAGGAACGGGCGAGAAACCGACTGCCGAAGATAAGGTAAAAGTTCATTATACGGGTACTTTGTTGGATGGAACGGTGTTCGACAGTTCTGTCGAACGTGGCGAGCCGGCTGAATTCGGCGTCGGTCAAGTAATCAAAGGTTGGACGGAAGTATTGCAGTTGATGCCGGCCGGTTCTAAATATATTGTTTGGATCCCTTCTGAGTTGGCTTACGGCGAACGTGGTGCCGGTGGTGATATCAAACCGAACAGCACACTGAAATTTGAAATCGAATTGCTGGAAATCGTAAAAGACAAAAAATAATAAACTATCGTTTTATACGATAGCGGGCGGGCGAAATATGTTAAATAGCATTTTTTCGCCCGCTTTTATTATTTATTTTATACTTTTTTCTTTCACAATGATATAGTATTGAAATTAATTATATACTTTTGATACATTAAATCTAAAAAAGGAAAGTAAAGTAAACAAATGGAAAAGATAGACAAACTGGACCGGCAGATATTGAACATTATTTCAAAGAATGCCAGGATTCCTTTCAAGGATGTAGCTGAAGAATGTGGCGTTTCGCGCGCAGCCATTCATCAAAGGGTACAACGCATGATTGATATGAATGTGATCGTTGGGTCAGGCTATCATATTAATCCGAAAATCTTGGGTTATAATACTTGTACTTATATCGGTGTGAAACTGGAACGCGGTTCGATGTATAAAGATGTGGTTCCCGAATTCGAGAAGATACCGGAAGTGGTCGAATGTCATTTTACGACCGGGCCGTACACGATGTTGATCAAGCTATACGCACGCGACAATGAGCACCTGATGGAGTTGCTGAATACGCAGATACAGGAAATACCGGGTGTGACAGCTACGGAAACGCTTATCTCTTTGCGGCAGAGTGTAAAACGTGAAATTCCTATTTGCGATATTTCCGAATAAGAAAAATAGAACGTATAGGCCCGGCCTCGAATGAGTTGCCGGGCTTTTTTATATGCCATACAATTTATATTTTTGCAGAAAAAGATAAAGCAACGATGTCGAAATACTTGTCCATACTGCTTCTTTGTTGTCTTCCGGCCTGGCTATGGGCAGGGGAGAATTATCGTTTTCGCGTCTATTTGAAAGATAAAGGAAACGACGGCTACCGGGTGGAAGAACCGGAAGTTTTTCTTTCCAAAAAGGCGATCGAGCGGAGAGCAAAAAATAATATCGCCGTGACGGATGCCGATTTCCCCATATCCCGGTCGTATATCGAGATGCTGTCCGGGACAGGCGCGATCCCGGTTGTACAAAGCAAATGGTTTGCGACTGTCGTGGTGGAAAGTCCCGACAGTGCGGTGGTAGAGCAGTTGCGGCAACTGGCGATCGTCGATTCCGTCAAGTGGATTTGGAAAGGAAACCTGCGCTTCCCGGCCGGAGAAAAGGGAGAAGGCCGTTTCGTGTCGGAGGATGAACCGTTGCGCAATGAATATGGCTATGCTCATAGGCAGATCAAGATGCTGAACGGGGTCAAGTTGCATGAAGCCGGTTTCCGGGGCGAGGGAATGCGGGTGGCTGTGATCGATGCCGGTTTTATGAATGCGGACCGGATGTCGGCTTTCGATTCGCTCAGGCTGTTGGGAACGTACAATGTCGTCTTTCCCGGTAGAAGCGTGTTTACCGGGGATGATCACGGGACCAAGGTTCTTTCCTGTCTCGCCGCCGATATTCCTGGCGTGATGGTCGGGACCGCTCCGAAGGCCTCTTACCTGTTGCTTAAGAGCGAGGACAGCGATTCCGAATATCCCGTTGAGGAAGATTATTGGACGGCTGCTGTCGAATATGCGGACAGCGCCGGTGTGGATGTGATCTCTTCGTCGCTCGGATATTTCGTTTTTGATACGGATGAACTGTCGTACGACCGGGCGGCCTTAGACGGTCGGACCGCCATGATCAGCCGGGCGGCCGGCATGGCTGCCGATAAAGGGATACTTGTCTTTTGCAGTGCCGGCAATGAAGGGAACGGCGGTTGGGAAAAGATCACGTTTCCATCGGACGCGGCCGGAATCTTTACGGTCGGTGCGATAGATGAAGATAAAAAGAAAAGCGGTTTCAGCTCCGTCGGCTTTACAGCTGACGGGCGTGTGAAACCGGATGCCGTGGCGTTGGGCTCGAGCAGTTGCGTGATAGGGCCGGGCGGCAGTGTCAGGTATGTGAACGGGACCTCTTTTGCCACGCCTATCCTTGCCGGGATGGGAGTTTGCCTCTGGCAATCATTACCCTGGCTGAATAACCGGGAGATGATAGAATTGTTGCATCGTTCGTCCAGCCAATATAAGCATCCGGATAGGGAGTTAGGATACGGCATTCCCGATTTCTATAAAGCATATAAAAAGGAAAGGAAAAATGGGGTACGGGCTAAATAATCGGAATCAGGAGCGACAGGAGTTCTCTTTGCTGGAGCTGAATAACCGGGTGAAAGGAGCTGTCCTGAATGCATTCCCGGAGACGTGCTGGGTACGTGCCGAGATGAGCGACGTGCGTACGAATGCTGCGTCCGGGCACTGCTATCTGGAGTTTATCGAGAAGAGTGCGATAACCGGCCAGTTGGTGGCAAAGGCACGTGGTTCCATCTGGGCGAAGACTTTCCGGATGCTGAAGCCTTATTTTGAGATGGAAACCGGGCAGATGTTTGCTTCCGGCCTGAAAGTTCTGGTGAAAGTGTCGGTCGAGTTTCACGAACTTTACGGCTACAGCCTGACCGTGCTGGATATCGATCCGGCCTATACGTTAGGAGACATGATCCGCAAACGGATGGAGATCATCCGGCAGTTGAAAGAAGAGGGTGTTTTCACGCTGAATAAGGAGCTGCCGTTTCCGACATTGCCGAAGCGGGTCGCCGTCATCACTTCGCCTACGGCGGCCGGATACGAAGACTTCCTGAACCAGTTGGCGAACAATAAGGAAGGCTATCCTTTCTATACGAAGCTGTTTCCTGCTCTTATGCAGGGCGAACGGACGGAAGAGTCCGTGATTGCGGCATTGGACGGCGTATATCGTCATGCCGACTGTTTCGATGTGGTCGTGATTATCCGGGGCGGGGGCGCTACTTCGGACCTGAATAGTTTCGACTCCTATCTGTTGGCAGCCAATTGTGCACAATTCCCGCTTCCCATCATAACCGGTATCGGGCATGAACGCGATGACACGATCCTGGATATGGTGGCCCATACACGGATGAAGACGCCGACGGCCGTAGCCGAGTTCCTGATCGGGCAGATGGACAGAGCTGCCGGGGAGGTGGAGAAGTTGCAACAGGACGTTTGTTTGTTGGCGACCGATATCTTGTTGAAACAAAAGAATTTAATGCAATCGCTGGGGAGCCGTCTGCCTGTTTTGGCAATAAACCGGATCGAACGGAACCGTTTGCTGCTCCAACGGATAGGCATGCAATTGCCAACGGATGCCCATGCCTTTTTAAACCAATGGGCATCGAAGTTGGAAGCGATGCAGGTGCGTTTGGCAAACCGTGCGGAGAACTGTTTGGCAGAGCGGAACCGTTTTGTCCAGTTGACCGAACAGTTCATCAAGATGGCTTCTCCCGACTATGTATTGAAGCGGGGCTACAGCTTGACGCTGAAGGATGGCAAGATCATCAAGCAAGCCGGCGGATTGGCTGCCGGCGATGAATTGATAACCCGTTTTGCAGACGGTGAAGTACGTTCGAAAGTGTTGAAGAAATAAATTATAAATCATAAATCAAAAACTCCCATCATGGCAGAAACATATAATGAAGCAGTAGAGAAACTCCGTAAGATCGTCTCCGACATAGAGAACGGCGATCTGGATGTTGACATTCTTTCCGAAAAGGTAAAGGAAGCGACCCGGCTGATCAAATTATGTAAGGAGAAACTTTACAAGGCTGACGAGGAGGTCAAGAAAGTGTTGGAGGAACTGGAGTAATGAAGAGGTATGTCCTGATAGTTGCCGGAGGCCGCGGGTTGCGCATGGGAGGCGACTTGCCGAAACAGTTTATCCCGATGGAAGGGAAGCCTGTCCTGATGCGTACGTTGGAGGCTTTTCACCGCTGGGATGCCTCTGCCGGTCTGATCCTGGTGCTCCCGGAAGATCACCAGCCTTATTGGGAGATGCTTTGCCGGGAGATCGGTTGTAAGGTCCCGCACCGGGTTGCGAACGGAGGCGAAACGCGCTTTCATTCCGTCCGTAACGGATTGCATTTCCTTTCGGATGAGATAGGAAACGCGGTCGGGAAGGATGAAAAGGTACTGGTGGGCGTACATGACGGAGTACGGCCCTTTGTCGTGCCGGAAGTGGTTGAGCAATGTTTTGCCGAGGCTGGAGTCTCCGGGGCTGCTATCCCGGTCGTGCCTGTGGTCGATTCGCTTCGAGAGTTTTCAGGTGAGTCGAGCCGTCCGGTCGACCGTTCGCGCTATCAGGCGGTGCAGACCCCGCAGGTTTTTGAGTATGATTTGCTTTTGAAAGCATACGAACAGCCTTATTCGGAGTTTTTTACCGACGATGCTTCGGTCGTGGAGGCTTTCGGACATCCGGTCAGGACGATCCCCGGAAACCGGGAAAATATAAAGATAACGACTCCGTTCGATCTGTTGGTGGCAAAGGCGCTGCTTGCAAAATAAATAGTTGTATATGCTCGATCTCGACAAACGTTCCATCATGTATCTGCCGGGCGTCGGCCCGAAAAAGGCGGAAATATTGCAGAAGGAAGCCGGCATTTCTTCGTATGAAGACTTGCTGTTCTACTTTCCGTATAAATATATTGACCGCAGCCGTTTCTACAAGGTCGCGGAGGTGACCGGGGATATGCCTTATATACAGTTGAAGGGACGCATCCTGTTTTTCGACACGGTAGGCGAAGGGCGTACAAGGCGGTTGATCGGGAAATTCACGGACGGGACGGGCACGATCGACCTGGTCTGGTTCAAAGGAATTAACTATGTGATGGACAAGATCAAGACCGGTGTCGATTATATCGTGTTTGGCAAACCGGCCGAATTCGGGCATATATATAATATCCCCCATCCGGATATAGATTCTCTTGACCAGGCGGATAAGGTAGCCAGCGGGCTGACGCCGTTCTATAATACGTCGGAGAAGATGAAGAAGTCGTTCCTCAATTCGCGGGCGATCCAGAATTTGCAGTACACGTTGCTGAGCGGTTTGAACTGGACGCTGCCTGAAACGCTTTCTTTGGATGTCTTGAACCGTATCCGGATGATGCCGTTTGCGGAAGCGATACGGAATGTGCATTTCCCCGAATCGGTCGATAAGTTGCGGAAAGCGCAGTTGCGCCTGAAGTTTGACGAGTTGTTTTTCATTCAGCTTAATATTCTCCGTGCTTCCAACTTGCGCAAGCTGAAGTTGAAAGGGATTGTTTTTCCTTCCGTTGGAGATTCTTTCAATACGTTCTATAAAGAATATCTGCCTTTCGAACTGACGAATGCACAGAAACGGGTCGTCCGTGAGATTCGTGCCGATATGGGAAGCGGACGGCAGATGAACCGTCTTCTGCAAGGGGATGTGGGAAGCGGGAAGACCTTGGTGGCTTTGCTCTCCATGCTGTTGGCGGTCGATAACCATTGTCAGGCTTGTATGATGGCGCCGACGGAGATTCTGGCGACTCAGCATTATGCGACAGTCACGGGTTTCCTGAAAGATATGGATGTAAAAGTGGCCCTGCTGACCGGCTCGACGAAAAAGAAGGAGCGGAATAAGATATTGCCGGCTATCGCGAGCGGCGAGATCCAGATCGTGATCGGGACGCATGCGCTGATTGAAGAAACGGTCGTTTTTTCCTCTCTCGGCTTGGCGATTATAGATGAACAGCATCGTTTCGGGGTGGAACAGCGTTCCCGGTTGTGGACGAAAAATGCGGTCGTCCCTCATGTCCTGGTGATGACGGCGACCCCTATTCCTCGTACCCTTGCCATGACCTTATATGGCGATTTGGATGTTTCGGTGATCGATGAGTTGCCACCCGGACGTAAACCGATCCAGACCGTGCACCGCTATGATAATAAGAAAGCGCAACTTTACGACTTTCTCCGTAAGGAAATCGGACAGGGGCGGCAGGTCTATGTCGTTTATCCTCTGATTGAGGGGAGTGAAAAGTTGGATTACAAGAACCTGGAAGAGGGTTTTGAAACGTTCAAAGAAGTTTTTCCGGAATACAAGGTATGTATGGTTCACGGAAAAATGAAAGCAGCCGACAAGGATACGGAAATGCAGAAGTTTATTTCCGGCGAGGCGCAGATATTGATGGCGACGACTGTGATAGAAGTTGGCGTGAACGTGCCGAACGCTTCCGTGATGGTCATCGAGAGTGCCGAACGTTTCGGCCTTTCCCAGTTGCATCAGCTTCGTGGCCGGGTGGGGCGTGGGGCGGAGCAATCATATTGCGTACTTGTTTCTTCCTATAAGCTGAGCAACGAGACACGTAAGCGTCTCGAAATAATGGTGAGCAGCAATAACGGCTTTGAGATCGCCGAGGCCGATTTGCGCTTGCGCGGTCATGGTGACCTTGAGGGAACACGCCAGAGCGGGGAGGGGATAGACCTTAAGATTGCGAACTTGGCTGCGGACGGGCAAATCCTTCAGTATGCACGTGATATAGCACAGGATGTTTTGAACGAAGATCCTGATTTGTTATCCGAACCTAACCGGATATTGAACGAACGTCTGAAAATACTCTTTGCAAAGAAGGTAAACTGGGGAATGATCAGTTGATGTGTTGTAAAACATATTTTGTTTTTAATCTTATGTAAATCAACGGATATGAATTCTTGTTTTGCTTTTGTGCGGTTTTGTTTCGGATTTTTTATTATTACCGGATTTTGCCAACTTGTTCAAAATTACGAACTTTGACGGAAATACGACATTCTGTATCATGATTTTTCGTTGTAGATTACTATCGAAAGAAATAAAAATAATGAAAATACGAACATTACTATTTATTTGTTGTTCCACTATTTTAGTATCGGCTGTTGAGGCAAGAGCACAGGAAGGCAAAGATGCGCCGAAACAGACTGTATATATAAAGAAGATGGATAAACGTGTCTCCGAACTGATGGCGGACCGTGTCAGTATCCGGAAAAACATGGAACTGAAAGAACTTGCTACCCTCAATGAAGAAGCGATGATTGTGAGAGAGGATTTGATGTTCCCGGCTGACGAATTGTATGGTTCTACTTGGGAAAACCAATGGGTCGATCCGTTTCGCGGGACTACGGCAAAGGTGAATTATCCGGATTCATTTGCAATCGATTGTTCTTCTTTCGTTTATCCCATCGGCATTGATTCGATGGCGAGAGTTACTTCCAAGTATGGTCCCCGTCGTCGTCGTATGCACCGGGGGATTGACTTGAAGGTCCTGGTCGGCGATACGATTCGTGCGGCATTCGACGGTAAAGTCCGTATCAAGAACTTTGAACGTCGTGGATACGGCTATTACGTTGTGGTTCGCCACCCGAACGGGCTGGAAACGATCTATGGGCATCTGTCTAAGATTTTGGTTGAAGAGAATCAGATCGTGCGTGCTGGCGAAACGATTGGTTTAGGCGGAAATACGGGACGTTCAACCGGATCTCATCTTCATTTTGAAACCCGCTTCCTGGGGCAGGCCATCAATCCTGCCGAGATCATCGATTTCGAGAACGGAGTTCCTCATCAGGATACGTATGTTTTCCGTAATCTCAAGATCAACGGGCGCAGAAGCAATATCTATACCTCTTCTTCCGACCAAATGGTCTATCATCGTGTGAAATCAGGAGATACATTGGGCAAGATCGCCCGGATGTACGGGACAAGCGTGAATGAATTATGCCGTCTGAACGGTTTGAAAGGTACATCTGTCTTGCGGATCGGGCAGTCTATCCGTTGTGGCGGTACGGCAGTGTCTGCTAAAGGCGGAAAGTCGAAGTCGGCTGTGTCAGGAAGTGCGAAGCAAACCGTGAAGACTACGGTAGCGGCTGATGCAGCAGTTGTCGCTTCGATCAGCCGGGCTTCCGATACCGGTGGGCAAGAGGCGGTTCCGGTGTATCATCGTGTGAAGTCGGGTGACACATTGGGGGCTATTGCCGCCAAGTACGGTACAACCGTTTCAAAACTTTGTGAATTGAATGGTATCACAAAAACTACGATTCTGAGATTGGGGCGTTCACTTCGTTGTTCTTGAGTTGACTATTAAATAGGAAAACCCATGGCGACAGAAGTCTTCAGAGAGAAATCACCGTTATCCGTCAAGGACAGTTTTGTATTGTTTGAACGCACGAAAGCATCTTTTACCTTTCCGATTCATACACATGATGTCTGGGAACTGAATTTTGTGGAGCATGCCGCCGGGGCCCGCCGTATCGTAGGCGACTCGGACGAGTCGATTGGCGAGCGAGATTTGGTATTGCTCGCCAATACGGGACTTAAGCATGCTTGGTTGAACGGTGATTGCCGTTCGGACGAGATTCACGAAATCACCCTCCAGTTTTCACCTTCACTGTTCGACAACGGGATTTTTCAAAAGAACCAGTTCGATTCGATCATGAAGATGTTTGTCAAAGCTGAATACGGGTTAGCTTTCGGGGAGAAAGCTATTGACCGCATCTTGCCGGTACTCCGGATGATTTCTACCGAACGAGGATTTTACTCCGTCATGAAATTCTTCATCCTGCTTTATGAGTTGTCGCTTTCGGATGATGTTCGTACCCTGTCGAAAAGAACTTCCGATGAGGTCACAGAGAATGACTATCAGATGAAAAAGATTCTTGACTATATAGGGAAGAACGTTTCCTCATCCATTACTGTTGACGAGTTGGCACAGTATATGGGTATGAGCCTCTCCACCTTGTCGCGGTTCCTCAAGAAGAACACCCGGCATAACTTTACCGACTTCTTGCAGGAATATCGTATCAACTCGGTGGTACGCGAACTCAATAACAACGAGAAAGAGTGCATCATGGATATCGCCTCGCGTTATGGATTTGTCAGCCAAAGCTATTTCTATAAGGTTTTCAAGAAGTTGAAAGGGGTCACACCGCAGGAGTACCGCGAAAATTACCAGCGTATCCGGGTGGTCGTCTGAGAAAGTCAGAACGGATATCCGATTGCCAGATGCACGCCCATCCCGTCTTTGAACTTCGGAATATTGTAATAACCTTTTTTGCCTGTATCGTACGGGACGTGCAGTCCGATCCCCCAATCCAGTCGGATAACAAGGAAGGTCAGGTCGTAGCGTAGTCCGATCCCTGTACCCAAAGCAAGATCTTTCAGAAAACGGCCCCATTTCAATTGTCCGCCGGGACGGCTTTTGTCGTAGCGCAGTAGCCAAACGTTACCGGCGTCGAGGAAGGTCGCTCCGTGCAGGTCTCCTAAGATCGGGAAGCGGTATTCCAGGTTGGCTTCGAACTTGATGTCACCGGTTTGATCCAGATAGCCGTATTTAGAGTCGGTTGGACGGAAACTGCCCGGTCCGATGCTCCGTATTGTGAAGGCGCGGAGACTGTTGGCGCCGCCGATGTGGAACTGTTCGCTGTAAGGTGTCGTGATCGAATTGCCGTAGCTGTACGCGACTCCGGCCATCAGGCGGCCTGCCAGGTATTGTTTTTTTCCAAGATAATAGTTGTACCGTATTTCGCTGGTTAGTTTAACGAACTGGGCGAAGCGGTTTCCTAATAACTTCTTATCCCGTTTGCTAAAACTCTTGCCGGTGATGGCATAGGCTCCGTCGAGAACAAGACCTGCCTGTGTGATGGACGATTGCCACCAAAGATGGTTCTTTTGGGTGGTGATAGGAGAATCGTCGTACGTGTATGTATAGCCCATGGACGGGATGAACTGGTTCTCGAGGCTTCGACCCAATGCTTTGTTGACACCTACGATGGAGTCGAATTCATGTGTCGTATGCTGCAACAGCGAATAAGTCAGCTTGAACGGGGTCACAGAGTGGTGGCTGGTTGCCGATGGCTGAAACTCGTAGGAGGCACTTCCTCCGAATGCCAGCATCTTGAAGAATTTGGCACGGTTCAACTGGTCTGCATAAATACGGAAGGAGGTACTGGATGGGTATCTTGTATCACGTTTTATCAGACCGGGAAAAAGGACCCTCGGGAACGTCAGCGTACCACTGGTTCCGAACTCCCAACTGTTGATGGTCGAGCTGTTGCCTGCAACCCGTTTGCCGGTCTGCCATTCGTAGGAACCGCGTATGCTGATCCCGAATGTCTCTCCTCCTCCGAATACATTCCGTTTGGTCACGCTGAAGATGGCCCCCGGACCTGTCTGGTCGTTACTCTTGGTGGTGACGTTTAGTTCCAGTTCCCCATCCAGCGGAAGGTCGTAGACCGTGTTGATTTGCAAGTTCAGCGTGTCGCAACGACGGGCGGTATCTTTGGGAGTATATTGCATTTCCGAATAGCGGAAGATGCCGAGACGGGAGAAGCCAGCCTGAGTCTTTTCCTGTTGTTGCTGCGAATAGAGGTCGCCGGGGCGGAATTTCAGCCGGTCGTACAGTACCTTCGGACGGACGCGTAACTTCCCTTCGTAAAAGATGGTCATATCTTTATACCGGATAGAATCAGTCGGCGGCTCGTTGTTGTAACCGTGCAGGAAGACGGATATGTCGCCTATTTTCCAAGGGCGAAGTACCGTGCGGGGCAAACCCGGTCTTGTGGAGATACGGAGTGCCACTTTTCCGGGATTCATGATCGTATCGGCCTGATAGCTTATAAATTCGGGACGAAAATAGTAATACCCGTTGTTACGGAGCAGAGAAGAGATGCGCTGTCGTTCGGCTTCGAGCTGTACGGCATTGAAATTATCCCCGTTGTGCAAAAGCCGGTCATTGATGTTACGTTGGACGAGTGTGTCGATGCGATGTCGTAGCCGGACGTATGCGATGCTGTCGTATGTGTAGGCATTGTTCATCTCCACCTTGTAGCTTATTTTTGCTTTTTTCGGGTTTTTGGGATCTGGTTCCACTTCATAGGTAGTGGCTCCATTGAAGTAGCCGTTTTCGCGAAGCAGATTATAGGCGACCTTTGTCCGGACTTCCGGATTGACCGTGTTGACGAAGACAGGCTTTGCTGCCAGTTTGTCGAAAATCCATTGGTTGAGTTTTCCTTTTTTGTTTACAAACGCATTATACACCCACAATCCGAAAGGCAGAGGAACGCGGATGGACGAACTTCCCAGCAGGGCGTTATTGGGTGGATAGGCAAGGGCGGCTTCCACTTCCGTTAGTGCTTCTTCGCCTTCCTTGCTTTTGTCCTCGTTTGTCACTTCGATTTTTTTGATTCCCGTATATAAAATTTCCCCTTCCGGCAGATTTTTTGTAGTGGAGCAGGAAGCGAGCAGGAATAATGTGATAAATGCAATGTATTGGATGTGTTTCATTTTACCTTTTCTGTTTGTTTGCCGTCCGTTACCGGCTTGGTTTTATTCTTTTTGAAGATGAAGAGCTCACGAAGGTGAAGCATTTTTTTGCGCAGGACGATACCGGCACCGGTTTCCGTGATCTCGCCTTCCAGCAGGCTTTCGTAGTTCTTGTCGTGGAAAAGCTTGATGTAACGGGTTCCGCTGCCGTCGAGGCGGTATTCGATCGATACGTTGTCGATGAATTGCTGTGATTGCCCGGCATTGACATCCTGCCCGGTCGAAACACGTCCGCCCAATATGATGCTGATTCGGTCGTTGTAGAACCGTTTGGCGAAGCGGAAGGAGAAGTCTGTCCGCTCTCCGCCTGAGCTTGCGCCGTTCTGGTCATATTGTTCCATGCCCAAGGTGATGTCGACAGACTTCAAGGCACTACCCGCGATATTGTTGATTTCACTCTGCAGGAAGCTGTTCAGGGCAGCGCCCATGTCGAGACTCGGTTTCTTCCCCCCTCCGCCGACATCGCTCATATTGAGATACATTCCCGTGACGAGCATCGTGACGGCTATCTGTGACCGTTGCCCTTCACCCATCTTATCCAATTCTTGTTGCATGGACTGGTCTTCTGGTGCGGAGAGGATAAATTGCAATTGCAGGTTCTCCAAAGTTTGTTTGATAGCCACGCCGACATTGAATGTGACAAGCCGTGAACTGCCGTCATCCTGTGACACTGAAGCTCGCATTCGCTCGGTCGCCGTCAGGTTCAACATCGGATTCATCGGGTTGCCGCTCCACTGGACATAGCTGCCGTCCTGTATCGTGAACTCTTTCAGCGGGATGATCGGCATGGCATATTTTACCATACCTCCCGAAAGCGTATAACGTCCGTTCAGTATCATTTCTCCTTGTGTCGTGTATTGGAATGACAAGTCACCTCCTCCTTCCAGTTCCACGCGGCTCGATTGATCGGGAGTGATATCTGCATTCAGACGTACAGCCTGATCGATCCGAATAGTCATCAACATATCCAGTCCGCCGATGGGCAGGGGAGCTTCAGGGCGGTTCCGGTGAGTTTGCAGTGTGTCGGAGAAATCGATAAAAGTCACAAGGTCTGCCAGGCGGTCTTGTGCCGTAAGCGAGGATTCTTGCATAACGTAAGTGACGTTTGTCCCGCCCAGCAGTTGTAAATCTCCTCGCATGATCAAGGCATCGAGTGGTCCTTTGACTGTCGAATTGAGGTTGACGAGCAGTTTACCGTAAACCATACTTTCCTTATTGCGTTTCACATTCAGCAATTGCATGTCGTGAGCCGTCAATTTCAGGTTCGCCAGCATCCGGGAAGGGTTGTTAAAGTCGATTGTCCCGTCGATTACGAACGGATTGGTACCAGACGCATAGATGTCGTATTGGTCGAAACGAATCAGATTATCTTTTATCTTGATATCTTGTTTGTCGAAATGGAAGGAAGAGCCGACTGCTGTGACATATACCGATGAACTGTCCATCCGTACATACCCGTTGACGACAGGTGCTGAAGGAAGGCCGGTTATTGCCAGCTCTCCTTGCAAGTTTCCCCTCAGTTTGGCCATGTTGTCCGGTATGAACGGGTTTGCCATCTCCAGCGGCAGGGAGGTGATATTCATATTCCCTTCCAAGTAATCTGTTTTCCCCGTTTTGTAATAAGCATTGATGGCGGTTACCTCGTTGCGGTCGCGGAAAAGATGTATGTCAACTTGGTGTTCCTTGTCGCTGAGCGGTAGATAAACCGTATTGAACATCAGTTCGCCCACCCGTCCTCCTTCATAGAACAGGCTGTCGACATGGACGTCTGCTATCATCATGAAGCTACTGTCCGAAGGAGCATATTGCAAGTCGGCGCTCAGCATTCCTCGTAAAGAAGGAAGGTCGGGAAACCCTTTGGTGATCCCGTCAAGGTCTATTTGGCTCAGTTCGGCATGGATTTCTTTCTCTTTATCTTCTCCGGTAAGGGAATGGATCCAAAGTGAAGCGTTGTTTTCGCCGGTCAGCCGGACATCGGCGGCAATATCTTTTATGTTGCGGTACAGGATGTAATTATCGCTATTCAGTTTAAACGTACGGAAAGCCAATATCGGATTTTCCGGGAAGAAATGCAGGCGTAACCCTTCCTTCTCCTTATCGATACGGCCTCCCAATTGGATGCCGGTTTTCCCTTGGCCGTTGGTATATTTCAATTCGGTATCGGCAAAGGTGTTACGGATTTTTCCCTGCAAACTTGCTGTGAAGGGTAACTGTTTCCTGTATTTTGTCTTACTGATTTTCGTGTCGTATTGCAAGCCGAGCGAGTCTTGCCGGACAATGAAGCAGATCGTATCGATCCGTATCGTGTCTCGCATCAGGCAGAGGAGATCGGCATCGAGGAAGAGGCCCTCTTCCGGTGAAGTGCTGCCTTCAATATTCAAGTTGTCAAAAGTAATATGATATTGTTGCAGGATGTTGTAAATCGGATTGTCCTTTCCGGCTGTAATCTTCAGGTTCATATCTGGCAGAAGCGGACGGAAAGTTGGAATGTTGATCATCGAATCGCGTTCCAATTGCCGGGTGATACCTTCGTTTATTTTCGTGAATTTGTCGGTCATTGTCTCGATATCCGCATTACCGGTCAATACGATTCCGAGATCCCCGGCGTGGAAGGAGATACGGGTCGTGTCTTTATTGCTGCGGGCATGTAAAGTCAATGTTTTCGGATGAAATTTGCCGGTTTGATTTTTCAGTTCCCAGTTACCGAGGGTTATATCCATCTTGTTGTTTTTTTTCATATCCGTTTCTGCTTCAGCGAAGAGTTGGAAGGAGGTAACCAGCGAGTCATTCATAAAATGCATGCCATACAGGTCCAGGTTTTGCACATCGGCGATCAACATGGCGTTTATATTTTTCTTGTGAAGGGTTGCGTTTAATGATAAATCCATCTTCGCAAGTGGATAATGGCTGAGCAGGTCGAATTTCAACAGGCTTTTTTCCAGTGAACCGTCCATCTTTACGTCAGATACAGCGTATGTACCATATTCGATGTTCGTAATATTCCCGTTTAATTTGGCCCAAGTGGATATGCGGAACGGATCATACCCTTTTCCTACGGCACGAATTGAAGCTGTCAGGTGATAAAGGGAATCTTGGGGCAGAAAGTCTGTCGGTTTCAGACTGTCGATCTTTAGGTCAGCCAGATAAGACTCCTGTGCGGGATTATAGCGGGCTGTCAGTCCAATCTTGCCTTCGCCCTGCGTGAGCAGCAGGTTGGCTTGATACTCTTGGTTCTGCAAAGCCACTTCTCCTTTCAGTTTCATACTCGGAAGGTTATAGCGTGAACGTTCGGGTTCAGGCAGTGTGTTGAGGACGAAGTCGAGGTTTCCGGTTTGTGCCTCCAGTTGGAACTTGCCCGAACGGTGAATGCTGTCGGGTATGTTTTTTATCTCTCCGGTGATATTCAGATCGAAGACACCCGGTAACCTGCCTTTCAGTTGGCGTAGCCGTAAAGCAGCCAAATTTCCTTCAACTCCGGCTGTCAGGCTGATATCTTTTTGAGGATAGGCTTGTTTGAACTCCTGGGGAAGAGGGTCGGCAAATAGGAATACATCTTCTTTTCCCACCGTGGCGGTCAGCAGAGTATGGAGCGTGCCACTTGGCGTATCGTCGAACGAACTCCAAGGCACGGTTGCCAACAGGCGGATTTCCGAGTAAGGGGTTTGCAACAGAAGTTCCGGTACTTGTATCATCGCGCTGTCGCAACTAATGTTTCCGGTCAGCGAACTTATCGTCAGCCCGGAACGGTCATGGGCTGAAAACTCTTTTAGTCGTGCATGGATGTTTCTATCCCCGTACAAAAGCGAATCGATCTGGATATTTACGTCGCTCAGGGCGATATGTGTCGGATCGAAGCTTGGTGTCGGATCACTGTTACCGCCGTCGTAACTTAAGGAAGATTCGGACAGGAGAAATCGGGAAGCGCTGTAGCGTGCCGATCCAAGGTCGGCTATCCCGTCTGCCAGTCCTGCTTTGCCGATGTAAGTCGAAAGGCGTAGTGAGTCGTCTGGTATCTGTATGGCGAATGCTACCTGACTCAGGTCGATTTGATCCAATGCCAAGATCCAATTGACAGCCGTTGAGGTTGTATCTTTGTTTGTTGTCGTATCGTTCATTAAAAGGGTGATGGCTGTGTCCGAAATGTCGATTTTGTTCAGTCGGGCAATCTCTTTTCCAAGGTCTATACGGTCTGCTTTGGCATACAATTTCCCTAAAGTCCCTTTGATCTCCATCCCCTCGATCAGTTTACCTGTATTGGCTTTCACTCCTCTAAGGTCGATCGCATCCACCAAGACTTCTTTTTTCAGTAACGGCAACGGGCGAATGTTGACTTGGAAGCTTTCGAGCGATAATAACGTGTCGGGGGGAGTTATGATCTTCACATCCCGTACTTTCAGGTTCAGCGGGAAGGAAAGACGTATTTGCCCGATTCCGATCTTCATACCTGTTGCTTCACTGGCATATTGGGTGGCTAACCGCACAGCGAAATTCTGGAAAGGAGGTATATATAAAAGAATTGAAATCAGGACGACCAATACCACCGGTATCAGGCATAAGATCCCTATTCGTTTCATCCAACGTTTCATTTGTTTTTAATTGTGTGTTTTCGTTATAATCATAACGGTTAAAGGGGCTGTTTTGTTTGACATCCCGTTAACAAAAATAGGGAATAATTTGAGAATAAAGAATAGAAGCCCAGGGTAACCGCACCAAAATCTGGAGGAAAAAAGGGCTGTATTTTTATGTTGCTGTTTACAGTCATAGGATGATTAGTGATAGAGTGATAGAGGATTTGACGAAAACTTCGTATAAGGATCAATCTTTTGAAAAATTTTAGTGCGGTTGCCTTGAACAGAGGAAGATATTTGTTGGCTATTTGAGTGATATTCCATACTTTTGTGGTTTAAAATGACTTTACATTGATGCCGGATGGCGCATAGTAGAATAGAATTGGATCAATGGTATGATCTGTATATAGATGAGCTGTTCGCTTTCGGGATGGCTTTCGGACAGGAGAAGGATTTTGTGTTGGATGCGATACATGATCTTTTTCTGCATCTGTTAGAATCAGCAGACAAGATAGAGATTCTTGGCTCTCCGAAATCTTATTTGTTTTGTGCTCTCAAAAACAAGATAATCACGTCATGCCGGAATAGGACCGATTGGTGTCGTCTTGACGAAGAATACGATTATGATTTTAAAATAGAAGTCAATGCCGGAACTTTAATGGAAGATGAAGAAGAAAGGATAAGTTATGAGCAAGAACTTGAAAACTTGTTGAAGTTATTGACGAACAAACAGCGTGAAGTGATTTATTTACGTTTTATCCAAGGACTATCCGTGCAGGAAATTTCCGAAATCCTGAATATAACTCCGAAAAGCGTGCGAAGAATGACCTACCGTGCGATTGAACGCATGCAACAAAGCAGGCTGGGAATATTGTTTTTGCTATTTTATTCTATATAAAAAAAACAGGGGGCTGTGCCACTACCCTTTCATCCGGGACTTGTTCCACCGGATAAAAGGGGAGTATGACACAGCCACCGTATTTATGAATGTATACTTTTACCTGATTTAATCATCCCAGAATGGAGCTTGGGTAAGTGTCGGGTCCTTATCTATCTGTTCTTGGTAGATCGGATACCAGTAGAACTTGCGTTCATAGACACGTTTGATATACTGCGTGCGCACAAAGAACGCGTTCGGATTGTTTGTGTCGTCTGATATTTCCGTTCCGCCGAAGTTCATGCCGTACATAGGTTGATTAAGTGTTTCTTCGGCTATCTTCCAGCGGCGCAGGTCCAAATAGCGCAAGCCGTTTTCACAGCAGAGTTCTACGCGACGTTCGTGGCGGATAGCTTCCCGTACTTCCTCCTGACCGTTCAACGGAACTTTGTCGAAGCCATTACTGTCTTTTCCGGTTCCGTATTGAGGAACTCCGGCACGTTCGCGAATCAGATTCAGATACTTCAATATGTCGGGATTTCCCGGGTCAGATTCGTTCAAAGCTTCGGCATAGTTCAGATAGGCTTCGCCCAAACGATAAAGGACACACGGGCGATACGGGTGGATGCCGTTACGGCTGTTTTGATCGAGCGACACTTTTTTCCGGTTCAAGTATCCGTTTTGCGGAGCGTCATGTGTAGGACCACCGTCCTGTTCGTTGTTCATCATCTGCGTTTCGCGGTTGGCTTGGTGATACCATTGGCGGTTCCACATCACGGTCAGATAGAAACGTGGTTCACGGTCTACGTACATATTATAGGTACCCGGTGCAGCTACTTGATTGTATGTGCATCCGTCGGCTCCGACCGAGTCAACCGTTGCTCCCGGACAACCGCGATAGAGGTTATACTTGGTTTTGCGAATATCTTTCTGTGATGAGAAACCACGTTCCGTATAACCGGATTTCGGGTTGATGACCGGTTTGGCATAGCTGCCTTCATAGCCGGTGATCGGATGTTGACCGTCTTTCATTGCGAAAGCGTCGACCAATGTCTGGTAAACGCCCATACCGCCGTTACCTGACGCGCCACGTGGAGTACAGTGCTTTTCAAACTCTCCGTATTGGGAATCGGAACGTACGAAAAGTGCTTCCGGATTGTCATCGCCACGACGGAAGAAAACGTTATAGCAAGACATGAACGGGTCGATACTGCCGTCTTTATTGTATTCGCGTACCAGATCGTGGCCCGCAGCATGTGCAGCATCGATCAACTCGCGGCAAGCATCGGCTGCTCGCTTCCACTTGCCTGCATCGTAAGACTGGCTGAAACGGAACTTGTCGTCTTTATTCTTGAATCCGGCATACCATTCGTTACCGTTTACCAACGGGCTGGCGGCAAAGAGTAGCATCCGGGCACGGACGGCAAGACACATGATGGATGTGGCACGTCCATAAAACTGAGTGGACTCGCTTAGGTACGAAGTCGGGAGTTTCTTGGAAAGGTCGACCAATTGTGCATCGATCCAGTCGACCATTTCGTCGAAAGGCATCTGCCCGCGCATCAGGTTCGGATCGTTTACATCCGCCAAGCTGTCGAAGAAAGGCACGCTACCGTATGCTTCGATTAGTTGCCAGTAATAATAGGCGATCAGGAAGCGGCATTCGTTCTTCATCCGTTCGATGTTGGCTTCGCTCACTCCTTGGTCAGGTAGGGCATGGGCATTCTCGATGAAGAGGTAGGCCGAACGGATGCGGATCGGGTTCGCACTCCAAATGGCAGCATCCCAAGTCGAACTGGTGAACCATTGACCGACGATGAAGTTCAAAGAATTACCCCACCACTGATACCAGCGCTGTGAGGGGTCGAGATCATCGCCCATTGAGTCGTATCCCCAAACGCGTACATAGTCCCAGTAGGTATCGGGTACGCGATTGTAGACCCCGGAGAGCCAGTCTTCTGTACGAGTCCTGTCATTAAAGACCATTTCCATTGTCAGTGTGTCGTCCGGAGCATTGTCCAAGTAGTCTGCACAACCGCACATGAAAAGGCTTGAAAAAGCAAGTGCTATATATTTAAACAGTTTCATTTTCTTATCTATTAAACATAAAAAATCAAATTAGAAATTCACGTTGATACCGAACGAAACGGACTTCATGATCGGGTACTTCGCACCGTTCTGCGTGTCAAGTTCCGGATCCCAAAGATCGAACGCCGAGAAAGTGAGCAGATTGGAACCTTTGGCATAGAGACGGATGTTTTCCAATCCGATCTTGCCCATCCAACGTTTTGGGAACGTATAGCCCACTTCGATGTCTTTCATTCGGAGCATGCTCATATTGCGCAGCCACCAGGTCGAGTTTTGGCTGTTGTTCGTGTTCACTCCGTAGCTTAAACGGGGATAGAATGCGTCTTCATTCGGATTTTCCGATGTCCAGCGGTCATTGTAGTTTGTCAAGATGTTACCCATCGTACCTTGTGATGCCCCCGGAAGGAAGTTTGAAGCTACCCCGCCGATGAAGCGGTAGGTTTTACCGTTACCTTGGAAGAACACATTGAAATCAACCTGTTTGTAGCGGGCCGTAGCGCCGAAACCGTAGACGATTTCCGGATTGACTGTGCCGCCCATTGCTACTTCGTCTTTGCTTGTGATCGAGCCGTCGCCGTCGATATCCACATATTTGATGTCACCCGGACGTACGCTATTGAACGTATGTGATGGGATGCCTTCTTTTAGAACCTGTTCACCTTTTTCGTTGGTCGTGAAATCGTCTTCGGTGAAAAGCCCGTCTGCCACCAGTCCGAACAGTTCGTTTACGCGATGTCCCGTGTGCTGGCGGTTTGTGCCGAGGATGCCAAGCGGTTCATCCATTTCGACGACCGTGTTGTGTGCATAGGTGAATGTGCTGCGTACACCCACATGCAGGTCTTTTGTTATCTGCTGGTTGTAGGTCAACGACAGGTCAACGCCGGTATTGTCCACCTTTCCGAAATTCGCCCACGGCGTTTTCCGGAATCCGGCAGCCGACGGGATGTTGTTACGCTGCATGAAAATGTCGCGACGTTGCTCCTTGAACCAGTCCACTTGCAGTTCCACTGCGTTCCAGAGTCCGATTTCCGTACCGACATTTAGTTTTTCGACAGTTTCCCATGTCAGGTTTGTCACGCCAAATTCGCCTTCAAAGCGAGATGCACGGTGGTAATCGTTGTTGACGCCCCAGTTGTATTCACCGTCCGTATCGATGGTCGGCAGGAAAGCGAAACGGCGCCCGTCCAATTGGTCGTTACCTGTCAGACCCCAAGAAGCACGGAATTTGATTTTGGAGAACGTGTCTTTGTATTTCTCCATGAACTTTTCTTCAGAAAGCATATAACCGACAGCTACGGAAGGGAAGAAACCGAAGCGGTTGCCTTTCGTGAAGTTTTCCGAACCATTGTAACCGAAGTTAAACTCGGCGATGTAGCGGTTATCGTACGTATAGGAAGCACGGCCGGCGATCCCCATGCGGCGGAATGGAACGACATTGCCATCCTGATAGTCGCGCTGATTGTAAAGGAACATAGCATTGACAGCATGTTTCCCGTCGAATGTGCGGTCGTATGTTATATTACCTTCCAGATAAGTCGCCTTGTTTCCCCATTCGCCTTTGTTTTCGGTATCGAGAAATTCCTGTCCGTCCGTGCCGACGCTAAGGAGCAAGTTACCCTCCTCGTCGCGGCCTGTAGCCGGATTGTAGTAGGTGGGCGTGCGGTGGCGCTTTACCCATGATTGTGAATAACGATCGAAAGAGAACAATCCTTTGATTTTTAATCCAGGTGTGATGAACTTAAGATCTTGTTCGAGTGAGAAAAGGGACTCGACTTTGGAACTGGATGTAGTCTGATAACCGTGTTGTGTCGCTTCAGCCCACGGGTTGGTACGTTGAGATACACGGACATCGCGTCCTCCCGAATATTGTACGGGGTGGACGAAAGGAGGCGTTTCGAACGCGTGGTTCCAAACATCTTGTCCGCTGACGGCCATGCCGTTCTGTTCTTGTAGATATCCGCCGATACTGATTCCCACGATGGTGGTTTTCGTGACATTGATATCCACATTTGAACGGATATTGTATTTGTTCAGGCGCGTGGAGGAATCCCAATCTTTGCTTTTGTCGCGGACGAAGATACCCCGTTCGCCATAATAGGAAGCGACCAAGGCATAGCGCAAGATGTCGCTACCGCCGGTAATTGTCAGGTCGCCACGCGTATTTGAAGCCACATCTTTTGATACGGCGTCCAACCAATTAATATTCGGATATAATTCCGGATCCACCCCGTTGCGGTAGTTGTTGATTTTGTCTTCCCCGTAAAGTGGATTCGGGTTTCCGGCATCCATATAAAGCTCGTCCATTAACGCGAGGTAGTCTGCCGAACCGATATATTTGGGCAAGCGCGTCGGCTGGGTGAACCCCTGTTCCATGTGGAAATCGACTTTCGGCTTTCCAAGTTGTCCGCGTTTCGTTTTTACGATGATGACGCCGTTTGCGCCTCGTACACCATATACGGCACTTGCAGCAGCATCTTTCAGTACGGAAAATGATTCGATTTCGGCTGCCGACAAGTCGTCCAGCGTACGTTCGATACCGTCAACCAGCACTAATGGGGAAACGCCTGTTCCTTTGAACGAAGAGATTCCTCGAATCCAGAAGTCCGAACCGTCGGCCCCCGGTTCGCCGCTACGCTGTACGGCAATCACACCGGCCAACTGTCCGGCCAGATTGTTGGAAACAGCGCGGGTTGTACCTTGTTGCAATTGCCCCGGCTCAATGGCGGTGATGGAACCGACAACAGATGCTCTTTTTTGAGAACCGTAGCCGACTACCACCACTTCTTCCAAGCTGTTCGACTCTTCGGACATATTGACATTGATGTTGATTTGTCCTCCGACCTTTACTTCTTGTGGTTCGAAGCCGATGTAGCTGAAAACAAGTATCGCATTTTTGTTAGGGACATTGATGAAGTAGTTACCATCGATGTCGGTTGTCGTACCGATGGTCGTGCCTTTGACCAATACGTTGACACCGGGTAGCGGTTCTTGCTGGGCATCGCGGACAGTACCGTTGATCGAAATCTTGTCCGCCTGTTGTGTGTTTTCCTCTTTGCGGACGATCATTACTTGACGGTCATTGAGGATATAGGATAGATTCGTGTCTTTCAGAACTTCCGACAAGATCTGGTCGATGGTTCTATGTTTGATGTTAACATCAACATTCCGATGCAGTTCGAGACGAATTGCATCGGAATAGAAGAAACGATATTCGCTATTTTTCTCCACGGATGCGAAAACATCGCTGATCGTTGCGTTGGATAGCTCCAATGACAAACGCGTCGATTGCGCGTAGGATGATCCCGCCCAAAGCTGAGGAGCGGGAATCAGAAACAGGCTTGCTGTTGCGCAAGCCGTACATAAATTCCGTTTAAATTTTTGATAATTCATGGTAGTATAAATTATTTGAAATTTCATAATTCGTATTGCCAAATGTTTGGCCCTGATTTAAATTTGTTCTGTATGTTCTCTCATAGGCATTCTTTTTTATTGTTTATGAATAAATTCTACTTTTATTGTTTTTTCATGATGACTGAAAGAAACGGACAAGGTCTGTTGAAGTGTTTGTAAAATTTGGTTGATGTCATCGAACAAGACTAAATTCCCCGAACACTTTATCTGCCCGATATCGGTAGGACAGTCAAATTGTACCCGATAGTAGCGTGCCAAACTGCGTAATACATCTTGCAGGTTTTTCTCATGGAATTGAAGCGTACCATTTATCCATGAGATGTAATCATAAATGTCGACCTCCTTGACCGTCATAGCCTCGCCTTCAACCGTCAGGCATTGATTAGGCCGGATTGTCTGCCTGTCCCCTTTGCCGTTCCTGACAGATACGCTTCCCTCTTTCAGTATAACGGCTTGGGAAGGCTCGTCTCCGTATGCCGTAATACCGAAAGACGTTCCTAAAACTTCGACCTCCATCTGGTCTGTCTTGAGATAAAAAGGCCAGTGAGGGTCTTTTGCTACTTCGATGTAAATTTCTCCGTTGACATAAAGAGTTCTTTTCTCTTTTTCGAATGTTTCGGGGAATTGCAATATCGTTCCTGAATTGACCCACACTTTTGTCCCGTCGGACAATATCAATGAAGACCGACGTCCATTAGGAACACTCAATCTGTTGAAATGTCTCTTTTCCCCCTGTTGTTCAGGAGGGGGAGTTTGATTGACGGTTTTTCTTTCTATTTCGGTTACTTGAATGTTCCCTTTTTTGTCTATGGAGATTGTCGAATTGTCCGTGACTTTGATTTTTTCCTTTGACAAATGGAGTTCGATTTCCTTTTGCTCCGGGTCCGGCCTGATTTCAGCTAATATAGGAATGTCTACCTTTTGCACAGGTTCTTCCCGTAAGAAATGCCAATATAAAGTTCCTGAAAGGCAGAATACGAATAAGCAGGCTGCCGCGAATTGCCTGCCTAACCTGATGTACCGGATCTTACGATGTTTTTCGTAATCACTCAAAATTCTGTTTTTCAATGCAATTTTTTCCGTAAGAGAAAGTTGTGTATGGTTGAATTTGAGTCGACAAACTTTTTCTTTGGCTTGCTTCAATGTCTCCGCTTCTTCAGGATAAACCGACAAATAGTTTTCTATCCATTGCTTATCTGATTCCTTGGTTGGGCATAAACACCATATAATAAAAGAGTTGTCGTGTATCAACTGGTCTGCTGTCTTTTTGTGTTGCTGCTCTTCCATTTTTATATAGTTTTGTGATAAGACGCAAGAATGGTTGGAATGGCCCTATTTTATATGTTAAATACGGTTAAAGTAATTGTGCTTATCCTTCTCGGGAACCTTCTTTTTTTCCTATATTTGCTTTCGGGTAAGCAGTATTTGTGGATTTGTATGGTTTTTTCACAATAAAGAGTGCCGACTTGATTATTATTTATATAATTATTGATTAAAAATGAAACGCATAATTTTTTTGGATTATGTACGCGTGTTCGCGTGTTTTCTCGTCATGATCGTCCACGCCAGTGAAAACTTTTACGGTGCTCCCGGCTCGACAGATATGGTGGGACCACAAGCTTTTTTGGCGAATGAGACAGACCGGCTTTGGGTATCTTTGTACGATGGGTTCTCGCGTATGGCTGTGCCCTTGTTTATGATTGTCTCCGCTTTTCTTCTTGTTCCTATGAAAGAAGGGCAGAGCATGTGGCAATTCTACCGTCGGCGTTGTATCCGTATCTTGCCGCCTTTTTTCATATTTATGATACTCTACAGTACCTTACCGATGTTATGGGGGCAGATCGATGAGGCGACTTCATTCAAGGATTTGTCTCGGATATTCCTGAACTTTCCGACCTTGGCCGGGCATTTGTGGTTCATGTACCCCTTGATCAGTATCTATTTGTTCATCCCTGTCGTTTCGCCTTGGTTGGAGAAAGCGACGGCTAAAGAAGAACGTTTCTTTATCGGGCTATTCCTGTTGTCGACCTGCATGCCGTATTTGAATCGTTGGTGTGGGGAAGTGTGGGGGCAATGTTTTTGGAACGAATACCACATGCTATGGTACTTTTCCGGTTATTTGGGTTATCTTGTGCTCGCTCATTACATACATGTTCATCTGGCCTGGAACCGTTCCAAACGTTTTATAGCCGGAACAGTTTTTATGGTTGTCGGGGCAGTGTTGACTATTTACTCGTTCTATGTGCAAGCCGTACCTGGAGAAATCCTTCCTACACCTGTACTGGAAATAGGGTGGGCTTTCTGCACCATCAATTGTGTGCTTCTCACGACCGGTTCGTTTCTAATGTTCAGTTGTATTGAACTTCCAAAAACTCCACGATTCGTCATGGAAATCTCGCGACTTAGCTATGGTATGTATCTGATGCATATCTTTTGGCTCGGTTTATGGGTCATGGTGTTCAAGTCTGTCCTGCCACTACCTACTGTTGCCGCCATACCTGCCATTGCGGTATGTACGTTTATCTGCTGTTTCGTGGCGACAAAGGTTATTTCGCTTATGCCGGGGGGGAAATGGATTGTCGGATAATATTATTATTTGAAGTACTCTACCTTTGTAAATAAGGAATGCCGATTTGAATAGTACGGATCTAATATATGGGTTTGTGCGGGAAAGCAGGTCTTTTGCCGTTATATGGCCAAGACCGCCGGTAACACCTTGAGGAAGAACTCGGGAAACTCCGCCAGCGCGGCGAGTGTATCGGATGGTAACAGGATGTTATATCGAACTCATGTTAAATATCGTAATTTAATGTCAGGCAGACCACCTTGTTGTTTTTTAAGGAGGCTTTGACGTCGATCAGGCGTTGGTTACTGCTGCCACGGAAGAGGAGGCTTTCATCGCGTAGAGTTTGTTTGAATTTGCCGTCTACTAATACATCAATGTATTTGAGCAGTTCTGCTTGTTGCGGATTGTTCAATAGACGTTCAAACGTATAGCCGGTATAACACCAGATGTTTTTCCGGCTTTTTTCTTTAATAGCCTGCGCCAGTTTGGTGAAACCTTCCGGTTGAAACATGGGGTCGCCGCCGCTGAAGGTCACATTGGCGAAGTCATCGGCCAGAACCTTGCTTAGGATTTCTTCCGTCGATACTTGTTTCCCTTTTCTTATATCCCACGATTCGGGATTATGACATCCCGGGCAAGCGTTTGGGCAGCCTGCGGCATAGATCGCGGTCCGGAATCCCGGACCGTCGACCGTCGTATCTTCTATGATATCAATAATGGAAATCATGTGTTTTCTAACTTTTATTTTTCAACTATGAACGACTCTATCGTTCAGTTCTGCGAGTTTTGCATTGTTCCATCGGTCTGTCGTACCGACCAGATAGCCGGTGATGCGTTGTAGTTTGTCGAGATGGGTACTGCCGCATTTCGGGCATTTTTCCAGATGGGTTTCCGCATTTTCGTAGCCGCAATCGAGACAACGGTTGCGGTTGTGGTTGACAGAGCCATAACCAATATCGTAGCGGTCCATCATGTCGACTACCTGCATGATCACTTCCGGGTTATGGGTTGCGTCTCCATCCATTTCGACATAAAAGATATGGCCTCCGCGTGTCATCTCGTGGTAGGGGGCTTCCACTTCCGCTTTATGGCGGGCGCTGCATTTGTAGTAGACCGGAACATGGTTGGAGTTCGTATAATAGTCGCGGTCTGTGATACTGGGCAACGAACCGAATTTATTACGGTCACGGCGGGTAAACTTGCCCGACAAGCCTTCGGCCGGCGTTGCCAGTATGCTGTAATTATGTTGGTATTCCTCTGAGAACTGATTGGCTCGGTTTCGCATATAGCTGACAATCTTCAACCCCAATTCCTGAGATGCAGGATCTTCCCCGTGGTGTTTACCGGTGAGGGCGACCAGGCATTCCGCCAAGCCGATGAAGCCGATACCCAATGTCCCTTGGTTGATCACGGGGGCGATCGTGTCGTTCTGTTTCAATTTTTCGCTACCCAGCCAAAGAGACGACATTAGCAGCGGGAATTGTTTGGCGTATGCTGTTTTTTGGAAATTCATGCGTTCATGCAGTTGACGGGCGGTTATGTCCAACATCCGGTCGAGCTTGGCAAAGAATTGGGCGACCCGTTCCTCTTTGTTTTCGATCTGCATACATTCGATGGCAAGGCGTACGATATTAATTGTCGAGAAAGAAAGATTACCGCGGCCGATAGACGTTTTCGGGCCGAAACGATTCTCGAATACACGTGTACGGCATCCCATTGTGGCTACTTCGTGCAGGTAGCGTTTCGGGTCGTCGGCGCGCCAGTCTTCGCTTTGGTTGAATGTCGCGTCCAGGTTGAGGAAGTTCGGGAAGAAACGGCGGGCCGTCACCTTGCAGGCAAGCTGGTAAAGATCGTAATTGCGGTCTTCCGGTAGATAGCTCACTCCGCGTTTTTTTTTCCATATTTGAATTGGGAAGATGGCCGTCTCGCCGTTACCGACTCCACGGTATGTACTTTTCAACAGTTCGCGGATGATGCAACGCCCTTCAGCCGAAGTGTCTGTTCCGTAGTTGATAGAACTGAATACCACCTGATTGCCTCCACGCGAATGGATGGTATTCATATTGTGTATAAAGGCTTCCATCGATTGGTGTACGCGGCTTACAGTTTTGTTGACGGCATGTTGAACGATGCGTTCTTCACCGCTCAATCCGTCCAAGGGGCAACTAATGTAATCATCCAACTCTTTTTGATACAGATACGAATAATTCTGTCCGTTCAACTCTTCCAGGTTTTTGATTTCCTCAATGAAGCTGTTGCGTACGTAAGGGGCCAAGTAAAAATCGAACGCCGGGATCGCCTGCCCACCGTGCATTTCGTTTTGGGCTGTTTCAAGCGAGATGCAACCTAAGATACTGGCTGTCTCGATACGTTTTGCCGGACGTGACTCGCCGTGTCCGGCTGAAAAACCATATTTAAGGATGCGATCCAACGGATGTTGCACGCATGTGAGGCTCTTGGTAGGATAATAATCTTTGTCATGGATATGCAAGTAGTTGTTTTCCACCGCTTCTTTGACCTCTTCACTCAGCAGATAGTCATCAACGAACGGCTTGGTCGTCTCGCTGGAGAACTTCATCATCATACCGGCGGGCGTGTCGGCATTCATGTTGGCATTCTCGCGGGTGATGTCGTTTGATTTGATGTTGATGATCTCCAAGAACATATCGCGTGTCTTGGCCTTTCGGGCGATGCTGCGCTGATTGCGGTAAGCAATGAATTTCTGTGCTACATCTTTGCGGCTGCTGTTCATTAGTTCCAGTTCGACGGCGTCTTGGATGGCTTCGACAGTCATCTGCGCGTCACCTTTGAAAGAAATATGGTCGGTGATCTGGCGAACCAGTTCCCGGTCTTCCCCGTTTTCAGTGTGCAACATCGCTTTGCGAATAGCGGTTGCTATCTTTTCTTCGTTAAATCCGACGATACGTCCGTCACGTTTGATAACTGTCTGAATCATGATAATCGTTGTTCTTGTTTTGTCTTTTTTTAGGTTTGCAAAAGTATATAGTATAACAATGCGGCAAACTTTTTGGAAAACTTTTGTGTGGTTAAATTTTGTCAATTGATTGATAATTAGATGCTGATTTTGGAGAATTGGAAAACTTTTTATTTTAAATCGCCTTTCAAATTTTCTAAAATGAAAAAGTTTAGTTCCTGTTTGGCAGGAATCTTGTTCGCTGTCGATTTGATTTATCTGGTTTTACTTTGCCCAATTGGAATCTGCATTACCCGGTTGTCCGGGCATCGCACCAACATCATAAAGCGTCCATTTATTTTCGCCGCCGATACGGACTGAATACACAAATGTTTTTTGCGAAAACAACTATCATACTATCATATTCATCTGTATGTTGTTTTAAACCAATATTTTATAGCATGATAGTTGCCGTTTTGTACTATCATTCACCTGTCATAACCATCATGGAGAAAAACGATAATATCCTGTATATCAATTGTACGATAAAAACAGGGACCGTCCGGGAACAGGTGCAGAATATGTTAAAACGGCTTCTTTTTTCATCAAGACAGGCTTTTCTTTTGTCAAAAACAACTTGCAAAGCTGCTTGAGACCCGGGTGTACCCACCATGGGGACCCGGGTGCGGGAGAGGTGCAGACCCGGGTCTGTGCGAGGCCTTTACAGGGATGCTGAGATGTTTATCCGCCATGTTAGAGGTACTTTTATGCCCTGTTTTTGCATCTTTTTCGCCGATGGCTATTTTTTTACATTAATCTGGTATTGCAGATTAAAAATTCTCATTGGGTTAAGCTTGAAATGACAATAAGGTTTGTTTTCTTTTTTCCTGTAATTGACCTACTTGTGTAAATCTTTTCGCGAAAAGTTTTGTGTTTTGCAGAAAAACCGTACCTTTGCAAGCCGAATATTATCAAAATTGTACTAAGGATTTAATTTTTAGCGCGTTGTTGCGTCAAGTGTCCGTAGTGACAGCGTATGCGAGAATTGGATTCTTGTTTTTTAGATTTATTAATTTATTAATTTTTAAGCAAGTGGATACTTTAAGTTTTAAGACCATTTCTGCAAACAAAGCAACTGTAAACAAAGAGTGGGTCATTGTTGACGCCGAAGGACAGACTTTGGGACGCCTTTGTGCAAAAGTAGCAAAGCTTTTGCGCGGTAAGTACAAACCCAATTTTACTCCGCACGTTGATTGTGGTGATAATGTCATTATCATCAATGCAGACAAAATCGTTCTGACAGGTAATAAATGGAACGATCGTATTTATTTGAGATATACCGGATATCCCGGTGGACAAATCGCTTATACGCCGGCTGATTTACAGGCTAAAGGTGACGACCGCCTGTTCCGTAAAGTAGTTAAAGGTATGCTTCCGAAGAATCGTCTGGGTGCCAAACTGTTGAACAATCTGTATGTATATGCAGGAACAGAGCACAAACATGAAGCTCAGCAGCCTAAATTAATCGATATAAACTCATATAAATAATCACAATGGAAGTAGTAAATGCAATAGGAAGACGTAAGGCAGCAGTTGCTCGCGTATTCGTAAGCGAAGGTACAGGAAAGATTACGATCAACAAGCGTGATCTGGCTAATTACTTTCCTTCTACAATCCTTCAGTTCATTGTTAAGCAGCCGCTCGCAAAGCTGAACGTTGCGGAACAATATGATATCAAGATCAACCTCGATGGAGGTGGTTTCAAAGGACAGTCTGAAGCTGCTCGCCTGGCTATCGCCCGTGCACTGGTTAAGATTAATCCGGAAGACAAATCCGCTCTTCGTGCAGAAGGTTTCGTTACTCGTGACCCGCGTGCTGTTGAACGTAAGAAACCGGGACGTCCTAAAGCTCGTAAGAGATTCCAGTTCAGTAAACGTTAATCTTATTTGTGAGTCTCTTACAAGTATAGCAAAGCGTTTAGTATCTAAATTATCAGGATTCTTTTTATATGCTGACATACGGGAGGACTACCTGATGATTGAGTTAAAGAAAAGAAAGTAAACGATTTTAAGAAAAAAACAATGTCAAGAGTTAATTTTGATCAGTTATTAGAAGCTGGCGTACACTTCGGACACTTAAAAAGAAAGTGGAACCCTGCAATGGCTCCTTATATTTTCATGGAGCGCAATGGTATTCATATCATTGACTTATATAAAACAGTTGCTAAAGTAGACGAAGCAGCAGAAGTGATGAAGAACCTGGCAAAACAGGGTAAGAAAGTACTTTTTGTTGCTACTAAAAAACAAGCTAAACAAGTTGTCGCAGATAAGGCTGCTTCTGTTGGTATGCCTTATGTTATCGAACGCTGGCCGGGTGGTATGTTGACTAACTTCCCGACTATTCGCAAGGCTATCAAGAAGATGGCTACTATCGATAAGATGACGAAAGACGGTACATTTGATAATCTTTCAAAGAGAGAAAAGCTTCAGATCACTCGCCAACGTGCCAAGTTGGAAAAGACTTTGGGTTCTATCGCAGACCTGACTCGTCTTCCGTCTGCACTGTTCGTTGTTGACGTGATGAAAGAGCACATCGCAGTTCGTGAAGCTAATCGTTTGGGTATTCCTGTATTCGGTATGGTTGATACGAACTCCGATCCGAACAATATCGATTATGTGATTCCAGCTAACGATGACGCTACAAAATCTGTAGAAGTTATTTTGGGTGCGATTTGCGAAGCGATGAATGAAGGCCTGCAAGAACGTAAAGCTGAAAAAATCGATACAGAAGCAGCAGGAGAAGGTGAAACTCCTAAAAGAGAACGTAAAGCTAAAGCTGCTGTGAAGAAAGAACGTACAAAGAAGGAAGACGAGGAAGCTTTGAACGCTAACGTTGCTGACAAATTCGCTAAGGACGAAGAATAAATTCAATTGAAAATTGACGATTGACAATTGACAATTAGAATACAAATACAATGGGCAATTGGCTTTTGACAGTAATTGTCAATTGTCAACTGTCCATTGTCAATTTATAAAGGATATAAACATTTAATAAATAAGGAAATAAGATTATGGCTGTAACTATGGCTGATATAACCAAGCTGCGCAAAATGAGCGGAGCTGGTATGATGGACTGCAAGAAGGCTTTGACCGAATCCGACGGTGACATCGAAAAAGCAATGGAAATTATCCGCAAAAAAGGACAGGCTATTGCTGCTAAACGTTCTGACCGTGAAGCGGCTGAAGGTTGCGTATTGGCAAAGAAAGATGGCGAATTCGCTGCTATCATCGCTTTGAAATGCGAAACTGACTTTGTCGCTAAAAACGAAGATTTCATTGCACTGACTCAGGCTATTCTTGATGCCGCTGTGGCTAACAAATGTAAGACTTTGGATGAAGTGAAAGTTTTGCCGATGGGTAAGGGAACTGTGCAGGATGCTGTAACAGACCGTAGTGGTATCACTGGCGAAAAGATGGAACTGGATGGTTACAACGTAGTAGAAGGTGCTTTTACGACTGTTTATAACCACATGGGTAAGAACCAGCTCTGTACGATCGCTGCTTTCAACAAGGAATCGGAAGAGGCTGCTCACAATATCGCTATGCAGATCGCTGCCATGAACCCGATCGCTATTGATGAAGCTGGTGTTCCTGAGTCTGTTAAGGAACAGGAAATTCAGGTAGCTATCGAGAAGACTAAAGCTGAACAGGTACAGAAAGCTGTTGAAGCTGCTTTGAAGAAAGCAGGCATCAATCCTTCACATGTGGATAGCGAAGATCACATGGAAAGTAACATGGCTAAAGGCTGGATTACTGCTGAAGATGTAGCCAAGGCAAAAGAAATCATCGCTACTGTTTCGGTTGAAAAAGCTGCAAACCTGCCTCAGCAAATGATCGAAAACATCGCTAAGGGTCGTCTTGGCAAGTTCTTGAAGGAGGTTTGTTTGCTGAATCAAGAAGATATTATGGATGGCAAGAAGACTGTAAAAGAAACGATGAAGGAAGCTGATCCTGAATTGCAAATCTTGGCATTTAAACGCTTTACTTTGCGTGCTGAATAATTTTCCTCAGTAAGATAAAAAGTAAAAGGGGACCCCGAAACCGGAGTCCCCTTTTTGTATATGGGAGTTTTTTCTTTTATTTTAAAACACTCAAAGCCTTTTTGATGCGTTTGATAGCTTCCACAATGTTTTCATCGCTCGTGGCGTAGCTCATGCGGATGCATTCGGGAGCCCCGAAAGATGTACCGCCAACACAAGCAACGTGGGCGACTTCCAACAGGTACATGGCCAAATCATCGGCATTCTCGATCGTACGTGTCCCGTCGGTTTTGCCAAAGTAATAACTACATTTCGGGAACAAGTAAAAAGCTCCTTCCGGTTGGTTGACTTCGAATCCTGGAACTTCCTTCGCCAAGCTAACGATCAGGTTGCGGCGGCGTTCGAATGCTTGGCGCATTTCTTCGACCGGAGCCTGCGAGCCTGTATAGGCAGCTTCAGCCGCTTTCTGGGATACAGAACATGGTCCGGAAGTATATTGTCCTTGCAATTTATTTACAGCCTTTACGATCCATTCCGGTCCGGCGATGAAACCGATGCGCCATCCGGTCATGGCATAGGCTTTGGAAACGCCGTTGACAATAACGGTCCGGTCTTTCATTCCGTCTATTTGTGCGATGCTGTTATGTTGGCCAATGTAGTTGATATGCTCGTAGATTTCATCTGCAATTACGATAATTTCCGGATATTTTTTCAGAACTTCGGTCAAGCCTTCCAGTTCTTCCGCATTGTAGACCGAACCGGTCGGGTTAGACGGGGAGCAGAGGATCAACGCCTTTGTTTTCGGTGTGATAGCCGCTTCCAACTGTGCCGGAGTGATTTTGAAATCTTGTTCAATACCGGCCGTGACGATTACGGGGATACCTTCTGCCAGTTTCACCATTTCCGGATAGCTGACCCAGAATGGAGCCGGGATAATCACTTCGTCACCCTGGTTTATCAATACCATGATTGTATTACAAACGGATTGTTTGGCGCCATTCGCGCAAGAAATTTGATTGGCTGTGTATTCCAATCCGTTTTCGTTTTTCAGTTTGGCAACAATAGCGTTACGCAAGGCCGGATAACCGGCAACAGGAGAATAGCGGGAATAATTTTCTTCGATAGCTTTTTTGGCAGCTTCCTTGATCGGTTCGGGAGTATTGAAGTCGGGTTCTCCGACACTCAAGTTGATAACATCAACTCCCTGAGCCTTTAATTCACTGCTCTTCTGGGACATCGCCAATGTTGCGGAAGGCGACAAACTTGCTAAACGTGCTGATACTTGTGTCATGATAGTGTTATTATGTAATTAATTATTTGATATTGTGTAAGACGTGTCCCATACGTTCCTTTTTCGTCTTCATGTAGAATTCGTTGTAAGGATTCGGAGCAACTTCGATAGGAACGTTTTCTACGACTGTCAGTCCGTATGCTTCCAAACCGACACGCTTAACAGGATTGTTGGTTATCAGACGCATCTTGGTGACTCCCAAGTAGCGCAGGATCTGGGCTCCGACACCGTAATCGCGTTCGTCAGCCTGGTGTCCGAGATGCAAGTTCGCATCGACAGTGTCTAAACCGTCTTCTTGTAGTTTATAGGCTTTCATCTTTTCCATCAACCCGATGCCGCGTCCTTCCTGATTCAAGTAAACGATTACTCCTTTGCCTTCCTTTTCAATATGTTGCATTGCTTTGTGCAACTGTTCGCCACATTCGCAGCGCATGGAACCGAAGATATCACCGGTCGCGCAAGAAGAATGTACACGTACCAGAATCGGTTCGTCCGGCTCAAACTTGCCTTTTATCAGGGCAATATGTTCTAATCCGTTGCTCTTCTGGCGGAAAGGGATCAAGCGGAAGTGTCCATACTGGGTAGGCAGGTCTACTTCGACACCGTTTTCTACGATCGATTCCGTTTTCAAACGATATGAAATCAAATCTTTGATACAGATGATTTTAATGTCAAATTTCTTGGCTACCTCGATCAGTTGGGGCAAACGAGCCATTGTTCCATCTTCATTGATAATTTCAATCAATGCACCTGCCGGGTACAAACCTGCAAGACGGGCTAAGTCAACGGCTGCTTCGGTATGTCCGGCGCGACGTAACACACCACGCGAACGAGCGCGAAGCGGGTTGATATGTCCTGGGCGGCCTAAGTCGGACGGCTTGGTTTTCGGATCGGCAAGTGCTAAAATGGTTTCTGCACGGTCGAACATCGAAACACCTGTTGTACAGCTACCTCCCAGTTTGTCTACCGTTATCGTGAAAGGAGTCCCTAACAAGGAAGTGTTGTTTGTGACTTGCATGTCTAATTCCAATTCTTGACAACGTTCTTCTGTGATTGGTGCACACAATACGCCACGGCCATGTTTCAACATGAAGTTTACTTTTTCAGGAGTTATCTTTTCAGCGGCAATAATGAAGTCACCCTCATTTTCGCGATCTTCATCATCGACTACGATTAAGAATTTTCCTTCACGGAAGTCTTCTATAGCTTCTTCAATGGTGTTTAATTTGATTTCGCTCATATATTCTTTTTACTTATATTTCTTATTTTACAAAGATATGGGTAATTTTTCAATTATATCAATCAGTTCATTGCTTGTCTTTTGCACCATCTGGATGTCGTGCTGCAAAAGTTTGCGCTGGTATGTGGCAAGCAGGTAAACCGGAAGTCCGATTAGGAAAAGGAGACCAACTGTCAGTCCGGCTTTTCCGTTTATTTTTGCATTTATCTGGTTGTAACTACTGATGATCGGATAATCCATCAACTTGTTAAGAACCAGATTTTGGTCTGAGTTGGAAAGCTCTTCGATGATGTTTTCCATTTTTATTGCTAATTGCTCGACGGCATGGTCATGACCTCCTTGTTTCCAAAAACGGAAATAATTTGTCCACCGTTTATGGGTGGACAGATATGTATTGCTTTCTTCTGCCAATTGTTTCAGGCGGGGGATGATCTGTTTGTAATCCGGATTGAACATGATCACTTCTTTCATTTCAACTTTTCTGCCTGAGCGTTTCCCAAACAGGTTTTTCAAACCATTCAGGTATGTGTCGGCATTCAAGATGACAGAGTCATTGACTGCTTTATAAGTCAAGAAAATGCCTAACGGAGCCAAAATGGCGGAACTCAGCCACATCCCTTGCCATGCTTCCCATACGCCATCCCTTGCCATTTTGAATCCGATGTTATTAATAACATAATAAAAGATGAAAAGGAGGACGGAAAGAACTACCGGAGTTCCCAAGCCGCCTTTTCGTATGATGGCCCCAAGTGGAGCGCCAATGAAAAAGAAGACCAAGCAAGCAAACGAGATTGTGAATTTATTATGCCATTCTGTCAAATGGCGGCGCATCTTATAGGCTTCCTCTCCGATAGTGGCCGCCTTGAAGAAGTAGTCGGCTTTCATATTTTCGATGCTTGATTTTGCACGCGTCAGGATAGCCGCTTTCTTTCCGGGATTTTCAGTCAGATAGAGGCTGTCAAAGTTCATGACAATTACCGGTTCGTCTATCTCGCTCTTTCTCGTTGCTTTGGTATTGGATTTTTTGTTATCCGGAGCATTCTCTATGTTATTCGGTTTTGTGTCTTGTGATTTCTTAAGTGTCTTTTTGTATGAAGTTTCGTAAACATTTTTGGAGTTTACACTCTGTATGCTGTCTAAGCGCACAGAAACAGAGTCAATGAAAATTTGCAGATCATGTATGTTTTTACCTATAAACTGGTTTTGCATGAACGATTCGTCCGTCCGTGAGAAATTTGCATCAAATTCGATCAGGATATCCCGGCTTTTGAATGTTTCCCTTTGGTAAGGAACGGAACTTTTCGCGCCTGTAGTGCTTGATTGCTTGTCCAGACTTCTAAAAGATTCTCCATTAAATAAGGAAAGGACCAAAAACATTTTATCTGCCGAAGTTTTCAGGCGTCCCGAATCCGCAACCATCACGCTTACTTTGTTAAATCCTTGTGAATAATCATAGATCATCATGTCGCGAAGGAGTCCTGTTTCAGTATCCTTATGCTTTACATAAACATTAAATCCTGTGATTTCGCGGTAAAAAACTCCTTCTGGAATATCCAGTTCCGGCGATTTTTGGCGCATGGACCAAAGTAGTGTGTAGAGTTTGACCTGTACGACAGGCATAGCATAGTTCTGGAAAAAGAAAGCCCCGATACTTATGATACCTATAGTGATGATCAGCGGGCGCATGATATGGATAAGTGAGACACCGGCCGATTTCATGGCCAACAATTCCAATCGTTCGCCAAGATTCCCGAAAGTCATGAGCGAAGCAAGCAAAATGGCCAGCGGGAGTGCCATTGGTACGAGAACAAGAGCGGCATACATAAACATTTCCGCCAAAACAGGAATCCCCAGACCTTTTCCAACCATGTCGTCAATGTACCTCCACAGGAACTGCATAAGGACAATAAACAGACAGATGCCGAAAGTCATCAGGAATAACGGCAGGAAGGTCTGCAACATAAATATATATAATCGTTTTATTTTCAACATTACTTATCCGGTTGACGGCGCAAAAGTAGTGAAAAAACGATATGCACGCTAACAGAAATCACTAAAACAAGCTAAATACCGAGCGTACGCTTTAGTACTTCTACTTGCGTGTCCCATAAATCGATAGAATCCTTTTTTTCATCCTGTTCGGCAAAATCTGTTATTTGCAAAGAAGTCGATCCTGTTAGTTCATGGCTGTGGATTCGGAATTCGAAATAGACCCTTTCATCCTCTTCGTCCTTCCAACGGTAACGGATGCTTATTTCTGGTTTCATAGACAACACTTCTGCTTCCTGTTCCGCTTTATTCCATTTAAAAACATAAGTGTTACCATTTATAATGACTTTATCGGCGAACCAGGCAGACAATCCTGGAGGAGTAGTGAGGTGGTTCCATAAGCTTCGTCGTGAAACTTTATCGAAAATGTATTCGATATGAAATTTCTCTTTTTTCATCTTTCATCGTGTTTATTGCGCAGCAAGGTAATAAAAGAATTAGTATCTGCCAAATCTGTTTCTAAAAAAACAACTCTGAATTAAGATCTTAACAGGAAGAATCTAAAAATAATTGAATTTTTTTTCATGAAAGTATTGCATAATATAAAAATAACCTCTACTTTTGCAGCGTCAATAAGAAAAATGACAACATGATGGCGAGATAGCTCAGCTGGTTAGAGCGCATGATTCATAATCATGAGGTCCCCGGTTCA